>Ga0247608_10002188_pt1 | contig 25142 bp, 31 predicted proteins | sample 176DNAGHGlowgp2_FD_193490 | JGI IMG/M metagenome (GOLD analysis project Ga0247608, IMG submission 193490) | Sheep rumen microbial communities from Palmerston North, Manawatu-Wanganui, New Zealand - 1766 DNA GHGlow gp2 | ecosystem: Host-associated > Mammals > Digestive system > Stomach > Rumen ... | reverse complement strand
TATGGGAGATGCTCTTAATGCAAGAGCATTTTTATTAAATTATTGTAGACAAAAACAAATTCCTACAAGTTCAATATCTATTTATACTTTAAAGTATTGGTGGATGTTTGAAGGATTAGGATTTAAGCGTAGTTTAGACAAAACAAAATTTTTAAGTTTAATTCCATATCGTAATTTTGGTAAATATAATTTACTTAAAAATAATAATGATCCAAAATTAGATTCTTGTATAGCTAAAAGTGCAGGAATAGATTTTAGTTTTGAATATATAGAATTATTATCAGAATATGAAGATCCTAAAATAAGTCTTCCACAGAAATTTATTACATTTAATACTGGATATGGAGAATTATCTGGAAGACCTACAGATAGAGGTTATGTTTGTACAAAGGCTTGGCCTATTGAATATTGGCAAAAATTAATAGATTTAATAGGAATTCCTTGTGTACAAATCGGTGCAGGAAAAAGTTGTAGTATAATAAATAATGTAGCATTAAATTTAGTAGATAAATTAACTATAAAAGAAAGTGCTCAAGTAATGAGAAAAGCTCTGTTTCATATAGATATAGAAGGCGGATTACCTATTCTTAATCAACATTTAGGAAAGAAGTCAGTAGTGTTATTTGGTCCTACTGCTATTGAACAACAAGGAAGAAGTTTTAATTTAAATTTAAGAGCAAATACTTGTATTCCTTGTTATGAATGGGGAACAAATGATAAAAGTTTAGCAATGCTTAAAAAAGATTTACCTTGTAATGCTCACTGTATGAAAGATTTAAAGCCAGAATATGTGGTAGAACAAATATATAAATCAGGATGGTTATGAAAATAATTAAAAAATTAGGTGATATTTTAACAGTAATTCTACCAATAGCTTCTATACCTACTATTTGGTGTCTGGGTAACTTCAGAATGCTTATTTTATTTGCTGGTATATATTTAATAGGCAATTTAATTGTACAAATATTAAAAGGCATTTTTGATGAACCTAGACCTAGAGAAACAAAAGGAGATCATGTAATTTATGTACATGGTTATTCTCATAATGATGGAGAAAGCCTTTGTAGTGGACACGCTGTAAGCGCTGCATTACCAGCTTATTTCATTTTATTTTTTATAGAGCCTTGGCGGACATTTATTCCATTTTTATTATTAGCTTGGCTATGTGGATGGACAAGAATAAAAGTTAAAGCACATTGGTTTTTAGATGTATTTTTATCAAATTTGATTGCTTTTAACTGTTGTTTATTAGCAGCTTATTTAGTTTTGAAAATCTAGAGGTTAGTACACCAAACGGCTCCCAATTCGTGTGTTTCGAAGGGTTAAGGGAAAACAACGAAAGGCAACGGTGTCCTTACGAAGAAAGAATCCTATGGGTTTGAGTAGACGTTTCCAATTTTAGCTATTTTAGAACGAATCAAAACTTTAAAAATAGCAATAATTTTTAGTATAATATAAATATAGGAAGGTTACTTTCTATAAGCATGCGAAAAGAGTGTTTGAAGGTGGTTTGGTGTTAAGTACTCGAATAGCTTAAGAGACGCATAGCAAACACTCTAAGATATTTGATAATTTTATTGGCACGTATGTTCAATGGTAGAACGCCCGACTGTTAATCGGGAAGTTGTAGGTTCGAGTCCTACCGTGCCAGTAATTGTGCTGGAGTCCCTTAGTGGCAATAGGAATGGTTTTGTAAACCATCGCGTAAGCTTCGTGGGTTCGAGTCCCACCTCCAGCTCCATTTTAAGTGGCATACGCGGCTCTCAGGGGTGGGTAGCTGGGTGCCACTCAGAATGGGAAGCTTCTAAGATTTGGTCTTAGCATTCAATCATCTACCTCCTGCTAAGGCCATCCTACAAGAGAACTAAATACAATAGCTAGATACTTGTGAGTGTATCTAGCTATTTTTATTCATATTTTTAGTATAATATAAGTATATGATGGACATTAAAAATCCAATAGAATTTAGTGCATTTTTAACAAGTTTAAAACCATCTGTAATTAGTTCAACTTTATTACTAATGGAAATGATCAAAGATAATAAAAAAGAAATTTCTATTGATGAAGATGATTCTAAAAATATAGTTGCTTTACTTATGTATGATGCTTTAGTAAGCGAATCAGTTCATTATAGTATTTTAAGAGATTTTGAATTTACAAAAGAAGGTAAAGTAGTAATTATAAATCCTAATATTGAACAAGTCAAAAAGAATATAGAGTTTATGTTAGAATATCTTTACTATAGAATAGAAGCACCTTTAGATTTAGCAAGTTGTTAATTATGAGATAATAGGAGATAATATGAAATCTATTTTTATTCATTTATTTACATATTTATTTATTTTTATATTAATTTTTTCGTTTGTATTTGGAATAATATATTTAGCAAGTATTGGACGTCAAACTTTACTATATGTAGTTAAAACACCTTATGGTGATAACATTATAAAAGTAGCAGAATTTGATACAAATATTTGTCAAGCTAGTTTAAATAATATGATTGATAAAACAAATTATAGGTGTGAAGATTCTTTCAAAGTTACTTTAAAGTATTTAACAGGAGAATACAAATGAGCAATTTATTAGAGCATGCAAAAACAGAATTAAAATTAGCAGGATATGATATTAGTGAAGAAGGATGTAATCCAAAAAATCCCAAAGATCCTATGGATGGATATGCAAATGCTTGTGCAAAATCTGCTTATGAACTAATAGAAACACTAAGTAAACAAGGACATAGTGGAATGTCTGTTGGAATAACATTAAGTTTATTTAATAAATTAGCTAAATGGCAAACTTTAACTCCTATTACTAATAATCCAGACGAGTGGATGAAATTACAAGGTTGTGAAGATGGACCCTGGCAAAATAAAAGAAAACCATCTTGTTTTTCGGAAGATTTAAAAACTTATCACGATGTTGAAGCTGATGAAAATTATATTGTTACTATTGAAAATGGTTGGAAAAATAGAACTCGCAAAGAAGGACCTTGGATTGAGCATCCTTTAAAAGATTATAGAGAACTTAATAAGGAAGGCAAATAGTATGTATTTCAAAGTAGATAGAAAAATATTAAAGAAAGCATTAATTTGGTTAAAATCAAAATTGGAAGATGAAGTTAGTAGTAAAAATATTTTATTTCCATCTTATATTGAACAAATTGAATTTGCACTTTATAAAACAAAGATGGATGAGTTTTATATTGATTATAATTTTGCTCAAGCAATTAGACCTGCTTTATTAACTAAAAAGGTGATTAAACGTGATTAGTTATTTATTTGCTATCTGTATAATTTTACATTTTATAGTAATGATATATCTAGCGTATATTATTTTTAAAAATGGACCTCAAGTAGAAACAGAAGATGAAATTGAAGAAGTAGATAATGAAATAAGACCTTATTGGGAAACGTATACAAATCCTTATCCAGGTTATTTTGAAGATATTAATAGAAATTGGTGGTAAAATATGACTAGAAAATATGGAGTAAGTTCAACAGGTTTAATTGCACCTATTATTAAAGAAGGCGATAATTTAGCAGAAATTGTAACAGATGTTGTTTTAAATGCTATTGACAATATTGAAGATGGAGATGTTATTGGTATTACCGAATCTATTGTAGCAAGAGCAGAGGGTAATTATGTTACTGTTGATGAAGTAGCAGAAGATATTAAATGGGTAATGGGTGATGTAGATAATATTTTCTTGCATAAACCAATATACTCTCGTAATAGATTTGCAATGATATTAAAAGCATTTGCAAGAGCAGCAAAGAAGAGTATCATTATCTATATGCCTGATGTAGATGAAGTTGGAAATGTGCTAAGAAATCATCCCTTTACAGGTTTAAATTATGATGAGTATTATAAATCAATAGTAGAAGCAGAGGGTAAGGATTGTTATATTCTACACGAAGGCGAAAAGAAGGATATTGATTGCTATTTAGTTGATTGTGGCCTGCATTTACCAGAATATGATTTTGATGTAGATTATTACACATTAAGAGATTTTTGTAAAGATAAATGTGTATATGGTCTACTTGGCTCAAATAAAGCAAGCGAAGAAAAGTTAAAATTATTTCCTTCTAAAAAATATTCAGATTGGTTAATACATAGAGTCCGTGACATTATTGCTTCACGTACAGGAAAGGTAGTTTATACTATGGTTTATGGAGACGGATGTTTTAAAGACCCTGTAGGTGGAATTTGGGAATTTGCTGACCCAGTTACAAGTCCAGCTTATATAAAAGAATTAGAAAAAAGTCCAAATGAATTAAAATTAAAAAATATTGCTGATGAAAAATATGCCAACTTAAAAGGTAAAGAATTAGAAAATGCTATTAAAACAGATATTCAGAATAAAGATAATGATTTAAAAGGAAATATGATAAGTCAAGGCACTACTCCAAGAAGATATGTTGATTTATTAGCATCTTTAATGGATTTAACCTCTGGTAGTGGAGACAAAGGAACTCCTATCGTTTATGTAAAAAGATATTTTCAAAATTATGCTACGGGGAAATAAAAATGAGCAAAGAAATTACAATTAATTCTGTAGATGAATTATTAGATGCATTAAAGAAGTATAATATAATTTATAATGAAGATTATTCAGTTAAATATTGGTTATATGAAGGATTTATTATGTCTGCAGATGCAGATGATAATGACTCAACTCCAACAATTAATGATAGAATAGTTTTTAATCAAAAATTTCATTATATGGAGAAATAAATGACTTTATTGCAAGCGTTAAATAATATAAATCCAGGTGATATTATTAGTTGTGGAAATCCAGACGAAGTAGATTTTGTAGAAATATTTGTATTAAGTGATTGTTCTTTAAGATTTTCAGATCCTACAATGGAAATTAATTCTAAAAATATTGGATCTGATAAGTGGAGAAAATAGATGACGCAAGAGCAATTTGAAAATGTAGTTCGCTCAATTTGTAATGAAGTAGCTGATATGTTAGTTGAAAAGAATAAAAGTTATGGTAATTCTGCATTAGATCCAATACATTGTTTTTTTAAGGGTGATTCAGCTACATCTATACGAGTAAGAATTGATGATAAATTATCACGTATTATGCGAGGTAAAGAATTTCAAGGCGATGATACAATAAAAGATCTTTTGGGATATTTAGTATTATTAAGAATAGCTACAATGAAAGATGAAATAGAATTACCATTTTAGGAGTAATTATGATTAAAGAATTATTTCATTGGATTTGGGAATTAGTAAAAGATTTATTTACTTTTCAATGGAAATATTTAGCTTATGATATTCAGAATTTATATTGGTATTTAATATATGGTTTTACATATTCTGATATACAAGATATGGATAAATATATTGGAAAACGTATAGCTAAAATGTTAGAAAAGTTTAATTCTAATACTATAGAATTTATAATTAATACTCAAAATGATAAAAGTATAAAAGATCTTAGAGAAATGCAACATTTAGCAGAATTAATGTGGACTCAAGAATTTGAAGATTTAAAATTTGAAACGCAAGAACATCTTCAAAATAGATTTCAAAATTTACTTAAAAAATATTTCTTTCATCTTTGGTTTTAAGAAATGAGTAAAATACATTTAGACTTTCAATATCCATATTGGGTAACAATAAGTTGTGATTTTAATTTAATGCAACAACTTAAAACATTTGTAGGATGCCAATTTGTAATGCAGGAGCGTATTTGGCGTTTTCATATATGTTATTTACCTATTTTCATTAAAGAAGTCTATAAGAGCGTATTAGCAGCATCTATCACATATTCTGAGTTATTAAATACAGAGTTTAATAAGTATCAAGAACATATAAAGCATTTAGAAGTACTTAAAACGACTAATTATGATGTAGATAATACACATACGTATTTTAAGCAAAATAAAGGATTAAAATTGACGAATGCTCAATTACAAGGAGCAAATTGGTTAGTAAATGCTAAAAAAGGTATTTTAGCATTTGATGTTGGTGTAGGCAAAACTTTTACTAGTTTAGAAGCTGCTTCAATTATTAATAATGGTGGAAAGAAAAAAGTAATAATTATTACATTAGCGACACTAATTGGACAGTGGAAGTCTGAGATTGAAAGTCAATACGACATTAAATGTTTTTCTATTAAAGAATTTAAGAAGCAAAAAATAGATAAATCTGGAAATGTTATTTCTGAACGTACAGTAGTTCCTAATGCTGAAGAACGAAAAATGATGTATAAGCAGTTTATTGAAAGTGATAAGTTTTCTGCTTTAATTATTAATTATGAACTTGTGCGTATAGATTTCAATGAACTTGCTAAATGTAAATTTGATATAGCAATTATTGATGAAGCATCAAAATTAAAATCTACTACATCATTTAATGTAACAGATAAAGTAAGACGTTTAAATAATCGAGCTTCAATTCGCGAGTTATTAAAAGAAACTCCTTATGTTATAGGATTAACAGCCACACCTTTCGAAACTTTTTTGACAAATCTTTTGGGTATTTTCAATGTTATAAATCCAGATTATTTTAGCGGTGGATCGGGAAGATTTTATAATCGCTATATGAAGCAAGATCGTTTTGGCGGCTGGACAATTATTAATAAAGCTAATTTTGAAGAAATTAAAGAATTAGTTAAACCATATATGTTCTTTAAAAAACAAGAACTTAATATTAAAGTAAATATACATAAAATTGATTTACAGTTTACAGAAAAAGATTTGCAACTTTATGATCAAATTGTTGATGATGTCACTGATTATATGATGACTCAAATTCACAAACGCTCAAACGAAACAGACAATGAATATTTAGAGCGTTTAAATGAAGCAATAATGATGTCAGTTACAAATAAGCGCTATCAATTTGTAGATTTTCCTCAAATTGTTTATCCTGGAAATTATTCTGAAACTTATGTATCACCTAAAGCTCAATGGCTTATTGATAATCTTCCAAAAATGCAAGGAAAAGTGATTATTTTTGATAGTAGAACAAAAACAACTGATATTTTATGTAAGATTCTACAACGCTGTAAGATGAAATATTATATAGTAGATGGTGAAATATCAATTAAAGATAGAAATGTGATTCTACAACGTTTTAGAGAGGAAGAAGATGCAAAGATATTAGTTTGTTCAGATTGTTTAAGTTATGGCGTAAATCTTCAAGATGCCAATGTAATTGTAAATCTTAATTTGTTATATAATCCATCTGCAATTCAGCAAAGACAAGGACGTATTATTCGTAAAGGACAAAAAAATGATGTTAATATTTATTTTCTTGAAATGAAAGATACATTTGAAGAAAAAATTTATGAAAAATTAGATTATCGTTCACAAGTCGCTTCAAATCTTTTTGATGATGATTTCTTAAAAAAGAAAAAACGTCAAATTAATAAGCATAAGATGCTACAAATGATCTGTGAAAAAGGCAGAGTATAATATCTTTAGTAGTATAATAATTATTATATTAAAAATTTATCAAATACAATTTAAGAAGGAAATCATAAAATGACGGAAGTTATTCGTAAGGAATTTGACAAATATCTTACAATTTATTTTGCACAAAAGCGCGAATGCGGCTGTACTAGTATAAGTGGTGCGTGTGATAAATGTTATAAACATTTAGAAAATGTCAAACGCTATATTGAATGTGGTATTCCACTTCGTTATTTTGATCTTGATATTGAAGTATTAAATAATACAAAAAATATTATTAATAGACAACAGTATCAATTAAAAATTAGACTTTATAATGGAGTTAAAGAATATATTAATAATTTAGAATTAAATTTTGCACAAGGTAAGGGAATTTTAGTTTGCGGTGATACTGGTACTGGTAAAACAACAGCTTTGATGAATATTGCAAAAGCGGCTTGTAATAAAGGTAAAAATATTCAAGTAGTTTATATGTCAGAGTTAATTCGTGATTTATTTAATGATAATTCTATATTAGATTCAATGTCAAATTATGATGCATTATTTCTTGAAAATATAGAAAATGTTTATATTAAACGCGATTCAAATTATGTAGACACTGTAATTGATACACTTTTTTCATTGTCTATTAAATATAATATTCCTTTATTTATAACAACAAATTTATCGCAAAAACAATTAAAAGATAAGTTTTCTACACACGCATTTTCATTATTACATGAAATTTGCGATGTATATTCTATTGAAGGTATTGACATTAGGAAAAATAGTGATCTATGAGTGAGAAACAATTATCGTTTTCATATTCAAAATTAGCAACATTTATGGAATGTCAAAAGCGTTATGAATTACAGTATATTAAAAATTTAGTTGAATTTAAAGAAAATATCTATACTGCATTTGGTGAAGCAATTCATAAGGCAATTGAAGTTACAATTAACAAAAAATATGATTATGACGAAGCTTTTTCAGTGTTTGAAAAGACATTAAAAGAACGTTGCGCTTTAATTGATCCTCGTGATATGCAGCTTATTTTTTTATCTGAGTGGCATCGAAAAGCGAAAGATATTTTACAATATTTTTTTGATAATTTTTATGAAGACATTAAAAATGGTAAAATTGAAGTTTTGGGAGTAGAAAAATACTTTAAATATGAAATTTTACCTGGTATTTTTTATAATGGCATAATTGATTTATTTGTTAAGCAAACAGAAGAAATTGAAGAAACTGTAAATTTACCACAAACAAAAATTTTAAAAAGTGGTAAACAAAAAGTTGTAATTAAAAAGATTACTACAAAGAAATTAGTTACGCGTTATAAATTGATTGATTGGAAAACTGGATCTATAAAAGTTGGAGATAATATGCAATTATTATCTTATACTTTACCGATATTAGCACTTGAAAACATTTTAATACAGCAAATAGTATATGTATATTTGAAGCATCAAAAACAATTGAAGACAGAAATTGATTTAGATTTAATGACTTCAATAAAGCAAAAGATTATTAGTATTATTAATACTATGATCTATGCTACAGAACATAATACATTTGATTTTTGTCTAGATAAGACTAAGTGTAAAGGATGTAACGTAAAATCGTTCTGTGATAAAGAATTTGAAGAACTATTACAAAATAGTTCTCATTAATTAAAGTTAAATAGGAGAATAATATCATGACATTAGATGAAATGATTAAACAAGAGCAAGAAAATGCTCAAAATAATGTTCAAACTCAAGTCAGTACTTCTCAGAATACAACTCAAACTCAAACAGCAAGTACTGCTGCACAAGGCGGACAAACAATTAATACAGTTGCATCGTCTAACGACGAAAAAGTAGATCGTGAACAATTTTCGCTACGTACGAAAAAATGGACGCCTGTTTGTTTACCAGAAGATTTCTATACAGTAAAGCTTGTAGGAATCGATAAAAAAGAAGCAAAAGATTTTAATAGCGATGAATTTGTTCCTAATTTTATTTGGAAATTTGAAGTAATTTCTGATTCTACTGGTAAACAACTCGAAGAAAAAGTTACAATCACTAAATGGTGTAAAGCTTATTCTAAAGGTGAAAATTCTAACAACTATAAATATTATATGGCTTTAATGCAAGAAACGCCTTCTGATGGTTATAATATTTTAGATTGTATTGGTAAATATGCGCGTGCATATTTGACACAGTATACAAAAACCGATTCTAAAACTGGTTTAACATCTAAAAAATCTGTAATTGAAAAATTACTTCCGTTAAAGAAATAAATTGGAGAAATGGTGGCAGTATTAATACTATTGCCACCATAGTCAACTTGTTATGGAAGAAAAACGCAATTTAATTAAAGATATTACAATTTCGGCAGATGATGATTTATATGCTACATCACAAAAAGTTGCTGAATGTCCTTATCTTATTGAATATTATGGTAAAATTGCCAATGAGCAAATTAAAGAGTATAATCTTATAAAAACTGGTTATAACATTTGGTACAACGAAAAAGTTGATCAAGCTGTTGAACAATTATTAAAAGAAACTCCTAACTCTACAGATCCTAAAGTAAAAAAAGAGCTTAAGGATATGTATTATGCAACTCAAGCGAAAGAAGAGCGTCTTGTCATAAAATATTTTAAGACAGAATATATTAAATGGCAAGATCAATTAGAACTTAAGCGCGAACAGATGAATAATGCTCAATTAGCTTTAGAAGCAATTAAAACACGTAACATTAATTTGTCTCAGTTATTAAAGAATAAACAACAAGAGGTGTCTTAATATGGTTGAAAAGTCTAAATTGGCGGAAGCAATTAAACTTATTAATTCTAAATTTGCTGATAAAGAAACTGGTGATAAACCTATTGCAGATGGAAATGTTGAAATTCCAATTATATCATCTGGTATTATTGGAATTGATTATGCATCAAATTGTGGCGGAATTCCTGAAGGAAGAATTTTTGAAATTTTTGGTGCAGAATCTTCTGGTAAAACAACAATTGCTTTATTGATTGCGAAAAAATATGCTGAGATGGGTAAAACTGTTGCTTTTATCGATGTTGAACAAGCATTTAATAAATCTTGGGCTAGAAAACTTGGTGTACCAGTTGACGATAAAGAAAAATTTGTATTGTTGCAAGATTCAGTTTTTGAAAACATTTTTGGTGCAATTCGTATTTTAATTGAAAATGGTGGTGTAAATCTTATCATTGTCGATTCAGTGGCAGCAATTTCTACTCAAGACGATTTTGATCAAGAAGAGGCAGTAGGAAAAGGTATGCCACTTTTTGCTAAAAACTTTAGAAGACAATTAAGAATTTTGACTCCAATTGCAGCAAAGAACAAATGTAATCTTTTATTTTTGAATCATATGATGCAAGATATGAGTGCAAAAAGTTACGTTCCTGTCTATTCAAGTCCTGGTGGCACGGCGCTTAAATTTATGGCGTCGATGCGCATGCAAATTTCAAAATCAGTTGAAAAAGACGAAAATGGAAATAAAACTGCAGTGCGCGTCAAAGTTCAGTTTCCAAAAAATAAAATTGCAGCACCTTATGGAATGGGTTCGTTCTTACTTGATTTTGAGAAAGGTGTAGATCATATCCAAGAGCTTTATGATTATTCACTTGAACTGGGAATTACACAAAAGAAAGGTCCTCGTGAATATCTCTATAAAGGCGAAAAAGTAGCAGACACAGCTGCAAAATTTTATACTTGGATTAAGCAAAACCCTGAAATTCAAACGGAATTAGAGCAAGAAATCTACTCAAAGATTAAAAAATAAGTTAAAAAGTATATAATATAATGGTAGGGATAAAAATTCTCTACCATTATATCAGTCCATAGGAAATAATAAAATGTTAATTTATAATAAAATTAGAGACGTCAAAGACCCTGCTAGAGCGCATTCTACAGATGCAGGCGTTGATTTATTCGTACCAAATGATTTTAAAGCTATTACGCTGAAAATTGGCGAAAGTATATTAATTCCGTCTGGAATAAGATTTAAGTTACCAGATAATACTGCTGGAGTGTTTTTTAATAAATCGTCTATTGCTAAAAAGGGTCTTATTGTGGGTGCACAACTTGTAGATTCCGGCTATAATGGTGAAGTACATATTCATTTAGTTAAAGTAACTGGTGAACCAGTAACAATTAATCCTGGTGATAAAGTAGCACAAATGGCTGTTATTCCAGTTTTGTATAATAAATTATTACAATATAATGACGAGCAATATGAGCTTATTACAAAAGATTTAGAACGACAGAATAATGGGTTTGGTTCAACGGGAGAAAAATAATGGAAAAAGATTGGACTGGAAACACGAATATACATATAATTAATCATCGCACAAAAGAAGAAGATGTAGCAGAACATGATTTTTACGCTACACATCCTTCTATGGGAGAATGGTTATTAAAACTCGAACCACAATTAAGCGATATTTGGGAACCTGCTTGTGGACAGGGACATTTAGCAAAAGTTTTTGATAAATATAAAAAATTAAAACTGGCATCAGACTTATACGATTATAATTATGAACGTGCACATACTGGTTTCGATTTTTTACAATGTAGCGAAAAATATAGTGGTGATATTGTAACAAATCCTCCATATAAATTTGCATTAGAATTTTGTCAAAAAGCACTAGAATTAATTGATGATAATAGATTTGTTTGTATGTTTATGAAATTAACATTTTTAGAAGGCAAAAAACGTAAACCATTTTTTTTGAAAAATCCACCAATAAGAATATACGTTACATCAACTCGTACAGAATGTGCTAAAAATGGTAAATTTATATCAGAGGACGGTACGGCGTCTGCAGTTTGTTATGCTTGGTATATATGGCAAAAAGGGTTTAATGGTAAACCTACTTTAGATTGGTTTAATTAGGAGATAAATAAATGTATTTAACGCATCTTCACACTGCATATTCTTTATCTGATTCTTTAATTACTGCTGAAAAACTAGTTAAACGTTTACAAGAACTTAAAATGGATAAAGTTGCCATTACAGATCATGGCAATTTATTACACATACAAGAATATAGAAAGGAACTTAGTAAAGCTGGTATAAAACATTTTCCTGGTTGTGAATTTTATTATACGCCAGATATAAATAATAAAGAAATGCGTAAAAGCTATCACTTAACAGTGATAGCAAAAACTGAAGAAGGTGTTAAAAATCTATATGCTTTATCATCGTTGTCTTATGAACAAGGTTTTTATTATCGTCCTAGAATAGATTTTGAAATGCTTAAACAACATTCTACTGGATTAGTAGTTTCATCTGCTTGTCTTAAAGGACAAATTGATTGTTTATTATTAGAGGGAAAAGTATTAGAGGCAATTGATGTTGCTAAAAAGTTTAAAGATTTATTTGGTAATAAGTTTTTTATAGAAATCATGCCTCATAATATTCAAGAACAAATTGAAGTAAATCCTTTACTTATAGAATTAGCACAAAAATTAGACATTAAGTTAATTACAACATGCGATAGTCACTATACTTATCAAGATGAAGCTGCAAATAGACGTATGCTTTTAATTATGAATAAAGCAGGTTGGGCAAAAGATGAAGAGGTTGGCACTTGTGATACTATTTATATGATGTCTAAAGATGATATGAAGAATACGTTTAAAATGTATCATTCAAATATTTCAGAAAGTATTTTAGATGAGGCGATAGCAAATACAGAATTAGTTTTAGAAGGTAATGAACCAAACGTCGCATTCGATAAAGCACGATTTCCTAAATTTCAATTACCAGAAGGATTTAAAGATAACGATGAATTTTTTAATAGCTTAATTATTAAAGGTTTAAAAGAGAAAGGTTTAATTAATAAAAAAGAATATATAGATCGTGCACAATCAGAAGCAAAAATTATTATTAATTCTGGATTTTCAAATTACTTTTTAGTAATGCGTGATGTATTTAATTATTGTCATAAAAATGATGTTTATGTTGGCCCTGGTCGTGGGTCAGCAGGTGGAAGTCTTATTGCATATTTACTTGGAATTACTCGTATTGATCCAATTAAATATGGACTTATGTTTGAACGTTTTTATAACGAAGGGCGTAATACGGGAACAGCCGAAAATGCTCCAGATATTGATTCAGATTTTGAATCTGCAAAACGTGAACAAGTTATTAAGTATTTAGAGTCTAAATATGGTTCACAAAATGTAAGTCAAATTTGTTCAATTTCTTATATTAAATTAAAATCAGGCATTAAAGACGTTGCACGTGCACTTGAGATTCCTATTGAAACAGCGAATAAAATTTCAAAAGAAATTGCTTGGGAAACATACGAAACATTAGATGAAGCAATCGAAAAAGATGAAAAAGCAAGAATGTTAGTGGCAAAATATCCAGAACTATTTAAATATGTTAAGATATTTTGTGGAATTCCAAGACAAACAGGGAAACATGCTGCTGGTATCGTAATTGGTGATGAAAAAATAGGTAATATTTGTCCAATGATGTTAGCTACAGTAAATGGAGAAAAATTCTTAGTAAGTCAATTTGATAAAGATTCAATTAAGCATACGGGATTGATTAAGTATGATTTTTTAGGTTTGACTACAATGGATTTTATTAAAGCATTAGATATACAAATCGAAGCTGAAACTGGGCATAGAGTTAATTGGGATAGTTTGGATTTGAATGATACTAAAGTATATGATTATATTTTCAGTACTGGTGAAACTGATTATGTATTTCAGTGTGACTCAGATTTGATGAAAACATGGCTAAAGAAAATGCAATGTAAAAACATTGAAGATTTATCAGCTATGAATACTTTAGTGCGTCCGGCAAGTTTAATTACAGGTGCTACAGATAGATATATTAAGAAACGTTTTGGGGAATTAAAAAATAATTTTGATTTTAATGTTGAAGCTGATAAAATATTCGCTGAAATTACAAAAGATACATATGGTGAAATTATTTATGATGAGCAAAAAATGCAAATGGTAATACGTATTGGTGGCATATCATTAAAAGATGCGAATATGGTAAGAAAGCAGCCAGAGCGTTGGGCAGATAAACATGATGAATTACAAGCAATTTTTCTTAAAAATGCTTTAGAAAAAGGATGGGATAACGATAAAGCAAAGCTTTATTGGGAAATGGTAAAACAATATTCATTTTGTAAAGCACATTCTATGGCTTATTCTATTTTGGGTTATTGGTGTGCTTGGGCAAAATATTATTATCCCGTAGCTTTTATGAAAGCTATGTTCATGATTTCATCAGCAGATGCGACAGCTGATAAATTTAATATTATAGATGCAATAAAATTTGCTAAACGACTACAATATAAAATTTTACCAGTAAATATTAATAAGTCTAAATCAACATTTGCATTTGACGATAAAAATAGATTAGTGTATTTTCCCTTTAGATCAATTAAGGGCATTTCTGAAGATGTTGGAGAAATTATTCAAAAACATGCTCCATTTAAAGACTTTAATGACTTTCTTGAACGAACGAAATGTAAAGAAATTACAAAGCGCGTTATTTTACCCTTGATTGAATTAAAAGCGTTTGATGATTTAAATTGTGTTGATCAAATAAAAGAGTATTATTTAAATACATTTACGTTATCTGGTAAAGATGACAAAGCTTTAAAGGAATCATTTAAGGTAGATAAAAATGCTCGATTATTAACAAAGGAAGAACGCGCAAATTATAAAGCAGAATTAGCTCGTTTAGCGCAAGAAAACTTTGATAAACTTTATAAAACTCCGTTATTTATGTTTGAGTTAAAAGATTTGGGTATTATATTGTCTGCTGATTTAAGTAAGTATCAAGCACAAATTCAAGGAATAGACAATAATCTTGAAAATCATTCAAATGGAGAACAGTTTTTAATTTGTGGATTCTTAACAGAACTTAAAAATGTCAAAAGTAAAAAAGGTAGTTACTATGGCTATATTAAAATAGTAGATGAGCATTTTAATGGCTTTGAAATTATTACAAAAGCAGCGACTGTAGATAGTATTTTACAACGCGACACTTTTAAACTTATAGAAGGGCAATACGTCAAAGCAGTTGTAACAAAAAATGAAGGTAGCAGAATGTTTTTAGTTGAAGAAAAAATCGTTGCATTAGACGATTGTATATAGTTAAAAACTGTTATATTTTAATGGTTTTCGAATTATTTAAAAAAAAGCGTTTACAAACGTGTTAAAATTTATTAAAGTAATTTTGTAGTTAGCTCAAATTAGACTCTATGTAGTTAGTATTAGGGAATCCTGTAGGAGGGATTGGAGATGAAAAAGTTCGTGTCAATTTCTGGCCCAGATGGAGTCGGAAAAACTTCAACAATAGCAGTACTTCACAAAAACACTAATTATACATACGTCATTTATGATCGTGATATACCAGATCAAATTTGCTATGCAAAATTAGCTCACAGAAATATTGATTCAGAATGGGAGACATATATGATTAATAACACTAATCAATTATATGTGATTCTGAATGCAGACATCGAAAAAATCAAAGAAAGGATGAAAAATAGGAACGATTCATTCGTTCCAGAAGGTACAACACTTGAACAAGCTGTAGAATATTTCAAGGGTTATAAAAATTCAACGTCAGATAATATTTTTTATATTGACAATACAAATTTGACAGTTGAAGAAGTAGTACGACTAATTCTAAATAAATTACAATTTAAAGCACAATAAGTGCTGGGGGTAGAGAGATGATTAATGCTTATATTGCACAATATAAGAAGTACGGTATTTTTGAAAAAACTAAAGAAAATGAGCATTTTGCAGTTCAAAATGAATTAGCAAACGATGCTTTCGCAGCAATTTATAATGAATTAAGACAATTTATTGACTATATGTCTTCACGTTATAAAATACCAGGTTTAGATAGAGATGATATGCACGTTTTGGCAATTGAACAAATTCATGATTGTTTGTGTCCTCGCAAGTTAAAACGTGGTACTGGCGAAAAAATTGTGTTAAATGAAAATGATAGTGAATCAAAAAATTTTAATAGTTTAAAAAACGCTATTAAATATAGATTTATTCGTGAAAAACGCAAGACTGAAACAAATATTATTTATTCGTATAATATTGACATTTTAGATGATGATGGTAAAATATATAATGATCGTGAAGGACAACCGTTAGATATTGGAATTAATTTCGTACACGGCATTGCATATCTTTATAGTGGTAATACACGTATATCGCCAGCATTAAATATTCCTGTTGTTAAAAATACGCGAACAGCAAAAAGTAGCTTACCATCAAATCCAATTGATTATAGCGTATCTTTTGATTTTACTACAGAAACAGATGATGATGATAGTTGTGAAATCAGAGACGTATTGGAATTTGAATGTGATAAAAATCGTCCAGATGAGTTAGAAGTATCATTGTTTAAAAATAATGTATTGAGTAAATTAGGCGAATTACAATATCATAAGAAAATGTTAAACGTCAAACCTTTAACAAAAGAACAAATTGAAACTATAAATAATCTATTGACATATTCTACAAATACAAACAGCTTACAACAATATGTTAATAAAAATAAAAAAGCTGTAAATAGTATAAAAGAAGACTTATCAAGAATCTTTATGTCGCTGGGGATTATATTATGAATACAATAAAGTTTAAAACGTTAATTATTGGTGGCGGTATTTCTGGTTGTATTATGGGACATTTACTAAAAAATAATTATTTAGTACTTGAACGTAATAGAATATTAGGTGGCGAAATGTCTAATACAATATTAGGACCTAAATTATATCATGACACACCAGAAACACGAAATTTATTTAGAGAATATGTTGTATCAACACGATCTGTTAAAACAATTACATTATTAGATGGCGTTAAAACTGATGATAAGAGCACTTATGATAAAAAGATGGGGTATTCATTCAGTAACTCGCAAAATTCATCTATCAGCGCGTTTAGCGCATTAAATCTTGATTTAACAGATTTTTATGATGATGTTTGTTTTGAGAGTGCACAAGTGCTGTCAATCGATAAAAATAAACATTTTGCATATTGTTTAGTAAATAAACAACTTGTTATATTTGAATACGACAATTTAGTATCTACAATAGATTTTGAATTGTTATGTAGATTATTAAACATTTATAATGATTATGCATTAAAAAAGCGTGGTGTCGTTTATGTTTCATTTAATGCACAATACAAGAATGAATTTGAATACTTAAATAAATATAGTTTTTGGTATAATTTAACAGAATCAGAATTTTTCAGATGTACAAATGTTTCTACAAATTATTATACGTTAGAGTTATTTATAGAAAATACGATTAATATACAAGAACAAATCAATAAATATTTTAATTTAAAAAATGATAAATTAGAATATAATTACAATCCATCTGCAAAAATTTGGATCGATTCAAATAATATAATTAAATATGATACATTAAAAAAGTATAATATTTATTTGTTAGGACGTAATGCGCTGTATAATCACGACAGAATACAAGATGTTATATTATCTGCTAAGCAGATTAAAAAGGAGATCGAATAAATGAAAATAATGATTACAGGTTTGTCTGGTAACCTATCGAGCGCTTTGGTAAAAGCATTTCCAGAAAATGAATTTAAATTTGACAGTAAAGATTGTACTTTTAGTAAAACTGAAGTACCATTTACATATGACGTAAAGTATAAAAAAGAATTAGATATTCGTAATCGTAAAAAAATCGACAAATATATGCAGTATAAACCAGATATTATTATTCATACTGCTGCTTATGTAAATACAAATCGCTGTGAAGAAGATACAATTGGAGCATTTCAAACTAATGTAGAAGGCACATTTAATTTAGTAGATTCAATGTGTAAGTATTCACCTGACACATTATTTGTAAATCTTTGTACGACTGCAACAATGGATCCGACTTGTTATTCAATTGAAAATAAAATTACAGAACAAACGAAACAAAATCCTCAGACATGGTATGGACAAACAAAAATTTTAGCTGAAGAAATCGTTAAAAGACGCTGTAAGAGATGGATTAATTTATTTCCCGTATTTTTATTTGGGAATATACCTTTAGATTCATCTAGTATGGTAAATATTACTGCTTATAATACAGTTTTTAATAAACAAACGACAATTAAATTAGATCCTAAAATTCACAAGATGTGGGAATATGTTTATAATTTTATTCCTGTACTTAGAAATATTATTTTGAATAAAAAATCTGAAAATCAAGATGTATTACTTGTTGGTAATAGTCCAAAAACTGTTCAAGAATTTTTTGATATTTGCCAAGATAAATTTAAAGCGCAGTTTGGTAAAGAAATGGTTTATAATTTTGAACCAGAATCTGACTACTTAAAAGAACATATTGGTGACAATAGTAAAATGTTACGTTTGGCAAATATGACTGAAGCACAATATAACGAAAATAGAGTCACATTTGAACAAGGTATTGAGGAGTCATATAAATGCTTAGCGAAATTACTGTAAGAGGTAAGAAATATCTTGAAATTTTAAACTATATTTATCAAATACAATATGATGAAGATTTATTGTCCAAGAAAATAGAGCCAAATTTCAAAGAAGATGAAGAAGAACGTTATGATATTTTAAGTAGAGTAAATGGACAACTGATTCCTTTACTTAAGCAAGATCGTAATACACGTCAAGCATGTTTTAGTATATTATACCCTAATGGATTAGGACATTGTATTTCAACAGTACATATTCTTTTAAGAAATAATACGATAATTTTAAACGAATATTATCGTTCACAAAATTGTAGCATTAATTTGGAATATGATAAGCAAACAGCTTGTATGATTGTTCAAGAAGTTTTGAAACATTTTCCTAACTATAAATCTTTAATAACAGTATTTGTTGCGAGTTATCATAAGGAAATAAAATGAAATTTGAAGAGTATTTAAAAATTCAAAAGGATTTTTTAAAGTTTATACATAAAGATAAAGAAATTAATAGTTATTTTTTAGGCGCTATTGATTCTTTATCTACTGCTTCACATAAACTATTACCTAAAAGCTATAAATTTCAAGAAAAAGATATTTCTGATTATTATAAATATTCAAAATTGGTTGATGCGTTCAAATACTTTTTATGTATATTTAATTATTATAAATTAGACGTAAATAAGTTCGATGAATTTTTTAATATAATTTCTATTTATGTTAAAAATAGATATATATTAAAAGATATTATTGATCGACAAGATTGGTATACGCGTATAGCATTGGTAGACATAGATGGTGTATTAGCACAATTCCCAGAATATTTTATAAAATGTTTTAATAAAGAACATAATACAGATTACAAGTATTATGATGATATTCCAATAGAAATGCGTAATGTGTACAAAGAATATTATAGAGCGTCTGGAATGAAAGCGCAAATACCTTTATTAAACAATGCAAAAGAATTTTTGTGTGAATTAAAAAATAAAGATTATACAGTTATATTATTTACAAATCGTCCTGTGTATTTATATAAAAATATTGCTTATGATACAACAAAATGGGCAACAATTAATAATTTAAAATATGACGCTATTTTATTCGCTGAAGATAAAATGTTAGATGTAATTAAAAAATTTAATGTAAATAATATTAAATTATATGTTGAAGACAATATTTCAAACGCGAATAATGTAAATAAACTTGGAATAAGAACATTTTTACTTAAAAACGAATTAAATCAAAATAATATATCTAAAGCAAATAATAATTTAAAAATCGTAAATAGTTTGAGTGAAGTGATAGAGGAGATAAAACATGATTAATGTGCATGAAGGTTATCAAGACGTGCAAGTAGAATTACTTTCTTATACAAAAGATATAGATAAAATTGCAATTCGTATGTGTGGTTTGACGTATCATCATACAGATAATTTTGATACTTATCAAAAGACTGTAGATTTTGTAATTAAAAAACTTATTGAAAATAAGACTTCGCCTAAAATTTTGGAAGCTGCACATTGTACATTTGTTTTTAAAAATATAAGTCGTGTAAATTTAGCACGTTTGACAAGAGATCAAGTAGGAGCAATTAATAGTGAGAGTGGTGCTGTGCCATTACATAATTTAGAAACTGGTACATTTACTGGTTTATATAAAGATACGGTATCTGTTATTAAACCTTTATCGATTAAACATAATCCTATTTTGAATGAAAAATTTGATAAAATTATTGCAGCAATAAGTAATTTTCGCGCTACAGTTGAAGATAATGGTTATGTATGGGCTCCAGATATGAGATATTTATTTCCACAGGGCGAAACAATTTCTATCGCAATGGAATATAATTCGCGTCAACTTGCTGCAGCTTGTAATAAACGTATTTTAAATGCTGTAGGCGATGAAGATAATTTTACTATGCGTAAAGCTATTTTGGCTTTAAAACACGCAATTGTAGATGATTATGCAGCTGGACAACTTACAGAATTATCTTATAAATTATGGCAAAAAATTATTGAGAACGCTATTCCAAAAGTTCAATTTGTAGATGAACTTATAGGTAATCAATTATGTGTTGGAATGAAAACACGTGGTGATAATCCTGAAAAACCAGTATATAATAAATATACGTGTAGTTTATTTTATGAGTTAATTAAAGCTTATGCTTTACAACCAGAATTATTGTTTTTACAAGGTGAAATTGAAATGATAGAAAACTGGATAAAGACTGAAGAACGTGCAAAAGAAATATTTCATCAATATAAAAATGAGCAAAAAACGACTAAATGGGTAATTGCTCAATATTATAAACAAGAAGGAAAGAAATATATAATGTATGGAGATCCTTGGAGAACGAAAGATATTAAACTTGCTCGTCGTTTTAATACTCAAAAAGATGCTAATGAGTTTTTAAATAAATACAAATTTCGTGATAATGGAATATTCGACTTTGAACAAGTAGAAGATTAATAAGGTGAAGTATGCCAGGGTTTGAATATTCTAATATAGAATTAGAAAAATTATTAATTAAGATGATGTGCTCTAATGTAGAAAATTTAGAGCATACTCTTAATTCAATAACAATTAACGATTTTACGAATGAAATTTGTAAAAATACATTTTTTATTGTTACTGAACAATATAAGCAATTTAATTCTATTTGTACTCCTATTGAAATCAAAAATACTTTATCTACAAAATATAATGATAAAGAACTTATTAATGTCTTTATTGATTCAATTTTTAATTTACAAATCGAAAAAGATAATAATATTAGTTCAGTTATTAACTCGATTCAACAAAAAACTAAAGCGCGCAAAATTGTTTCTTTAATTCAGAATTTGGGCAATAATGTAAATTCGGGTAATATTCAAAAATGTGATGATTTATTAAATCATTATTTACAATATGACGATGCGTCGAAAAATTTTACTGAAATTGATGCTACAGATCACATTCAACAAACGTTGATGAATATTATCAGGGAGAGACAAAATCCAACGCAATTTCAGGGTATTAGAACGAATTTTAAATGTATAGATAGTGTTATACAAGGTTTGAAAAAATCAGAATTTATGTGCGTCGTAGCAAAATCTGGTGGCGGTAAAACTACAGTAATGAATAATATTGTAGCATCAAATTTGTTACAAGGTAAAAAGATTTTATATTTTATTATTGAGTCGCCTGCTAGACAATATGAAATAAACTTATCCGCTTATTTAGCGAATGTTGATGCAAAAGAAATGCATGAAAATACTGCTTCAAACGAAACATTGAAAAAAGTAGATGTTGCTTGGAGAATGGTAAAGGAAATGGGCGGTGAAGTTATATTTATTGATGCACCACAAAATTTAACAACGACAGCATTGCAAGTAGAAATTAGAAGAGCAAAACGAAAATTTAAAAATATTGATTTGGTAGTAATAGATTATATGCAAATTATGCAAAATGGATCACAGAATCCTTATGACTGGCAAGCATTAACAAATATTAGTAAACAATTAAAAGCAATTGCTAGAGCTGAAGACGTTCCTTTAATTTCTGCTTTACAAGAAGTTAAAAAGACTGAAGAAAAAGGTAAGAAAAAAGAAGAGCACACACAAGCTGATGTTGCTTATGCGAAGGGAATAGTTGACAATATTGATTTGTGTATTAAACTACATCAGTCTGACATGGATAAACTAGCAAATAGAATGACATTTTATTTTTTAAAAGCAAGACGTGCTGCATTTATTTCCAATCAAGGTTTTTCAGTACGTTGTAATTTATCGCAGCAAATTATTGATTTAGATAGTGAAAAAGAATTAAAGAAACAAGTAGGATTTATTGAGTAATGTATCAATACGAAGAGATTATTTTAAAACTATTGGAGCAATCTGGCATTCAAGTAAAGATTGCTAATGATGAAGTGCGTTGTTGTTGTCCATTTCATGAAGAAAATAATCCTTCATTTTCGATTAATTTAGAAACTGGTAAATATATTTGTTTTTCTGGTAGCTGTGGAGTAAAAGGAGATATATATTCATTTGTTTCAAAAATTACAAAACGGTCATATGATGATGTAAAGAAAAGTATTGATATAAATCTTGAAAATTTAAAGTATAATAATATTATAACAAACGTTTTAAATTCATTTAAAATTAAAGATTTAAAAAAACAAGACATAATTAGTCACAATAGTTATAAATTTATCGATTTGAAAGACTTACGTGATGAACAAATTATTTTAAATCTTATTAACGTAAAAAAGCAAATATCTGATTTAGTCGGATTAAAGATTTGTTTAACAAATCCATATAAACGAAGATTAGTAGTTCCCATTGCTCAAAATATTTACGAGTTTAGAGATTTGACAAAAAAGTCTACTAAAAAATGTTTATATGAATCTGGTATAAAAACGAGTGAAATATTGTTTAAAATAATTGTTGATAAGTCAAATAGTATATTTATTACTGAAGGTACAAAAGATGCTATGACTATTGCAGGATATGGTTTTAATTCTTGTTGTACATTCGGTGTAAATATAAGTACTGCTCAAATTACAGAAATTTTAAAGACTGGTAAAGATAAAGTTTTTATAATGCGCGATAATGATGAAGCAGGATTTAAATCTAACATGAATACATTTAGATCTTTAAAGAAGTATTGTGATTGTAAAATTATAAAATATCCAAAAGGGTTTATTTATAAAGATCCAAATGAGATAAAGACTAAAATAGAATTTTTGAATTTATTACGATATAATGTAAATAGCATATGATTAAAAAGAAACGTCAAACAGTAGAATTATTGGAAGCTGAATTAGAAAGTTTATATATGTTACTTAAAATTGCTCCTGATAGACAAAGAGTAGAGCGAATGATTAAAGAGCGTGAAACAATTTTGAAACGTAGACAAAAGCAAAAAGAGTCTAGAGAATCAAAGTGATATTTAAATATAAGAGAGGGAATCTATGTCTGAAAATGAAATAAAAGATATTATTGCAGGCAGTACGCCAGAAGACTTGCAAGTTTTAACTACAAAAGTAGAACAAGCAACTGAAGAACTTGGTAAAATGTCTGTAAAAAATGATCAATATAAGCAACTTAAAGCAGAATTTAGTTCTAATATTATTTCTGCAATTCGTGAAAAATTTCCAAATGACGATAAGACGCGTGAAGAAAAAATTGTCAAAGGATTATTTAATAAAATTATTTCTTCAATTGTAGATGGTGATACAGAAGATAAAGATGGATATTTAAAAGCTGGTTATCTTCGTAAACGTGTTGAAGAAGTTATTATGCTTATTTATGCGTTCCGCTATTTAAGAATGAATGATGTAAATAAGATTTTTGAAGAATATGGTATTCATCTAGATTTTAAACCAGTAGAAGAATATTTAACTTATTTGAATGGTTCAGATTTTAAATCTACAATGAAATCTTTTGTAGAAACTTGTGTAGAATTAAAAACTGGTGTTGATAGTATTAAAAATAAAATTGATGAAAATATTTATCCTGAAGTTCCAGCAACTTTACGCTATAATAAAAATGGTAATCCAGCTGGTATTAAAAAAGGTATTTTTAAGAAATTTTCATTCCTTAATTTGTTAAAGAAAATTAATGCTGCAAAAGCTAGATTAAAATTTGATAAAATGGTTGAAGAATCACAAACTAGAAGCAAAGCTGATACTTTAGCCGTTTCAATTGCTGATACGTTAGTGTCTAATGATGGTAATAGTGTACAATAACTAAAAGGAGTTATTAAGCCCGTCTTGATATAAAGATGGGCTTTTTTAATTATGAAAGTACAAGTTTTAAGTATAGATTCACAATATGCTGACAGAATAATGTATACGGCAGCTCGTACATGTTATTCAAAATTATCGCCTATTGATATTTTTTATGAAAGTGTCAGTAAATCAATGCAGGATATGGAAAAAGTAATTCTAAAAGCTTTAGATGCTGGTCATTTAAGTATTTCAGAACATTATTCGTTCAATATTCTTATAGAAGGTGTAAGTAGAGCTTTAACACATCAATTAGTAAGACATCGTCACTGTACTTATTCTCAACAAAGTCAAAGATATTGTAAATTAGCAGATGGATTTGATTATGTTATTCCTGACAGTATTGAAGCTAATGATGAATTAAAAGATGGATTTAAAATGGCTATGGCTACATTATCTGATTTATATGATGTTTTAATAGAAAATGGTATTAAGTCTGAAGATGCTAGAGCATTATTGCCCAATGCTTGCTCTTCTAATATT
>Ga0247608_10002184_pt1 | contig 25160 bp, 27 predicted proteins | sample 176DNAGHGlowgp2_FD_193490 | JGI IMG/M metagenome (GOLD analysis project Ga0247608, IMG submission 193490) | Sheep rumen microbial communities from Palmerston North, Manawatu-Wanganui, New Zealand - 1766 DNA GHGlow gp2 | ecosystem: Host-associated > Mammals > Digestive system > Stomach > Rumen ... | reverse complement strand
AACTAACTGATATCACTCTCAAAAAAAGCTCAGATTCCAAAAAATCTTACGAGAAAAAGGTAACTACACTACCTTGTGATAGTATTTTCTACTTATTGCCTTCTGAAGATACTATGAAAGAAACTAATACTTATCCTAATTTCACATTAATTTCTCAGATTTCTTTGAATGATTTAAATGCTACACCTAAACAGAATCTAGTATTCGGAAATGTAAACGAGATTCATATGTCTCAATCTTCTTTATACTTACCTGCTCCCATCTATTTCTCAAATCCAATCAAATGCTCATTGCGTGGATGCTACAGTTCATGGTATTATAGAGATGAAAATACGCTAGTTCATAAATTCAATCTAGGAAAATCTGTAGAATATCAAGATTCAACCATCATTCCTGGAGCTCCATTAAATCAATATTCAATGGATGAAGATGATAATTGAAATTTCAGAATTTTAACTACGACTTGGTATGATCAAAAAGCTACTCACCTATCAATACTTGATAAAAATCTGAAATTAAAATGAAGTTTGATGAATATCGAGCCAGGAGAAAACTTCAAATCTTCTCGTTATATATGAGATAAATTATACCTAGTTACATATCAAAATATTGATCCTCTATTCGTAATAGATATGGAAGATATAACTAATCCAAAAATTATTTGAGAATTAAAGATTCCTGGATATTCTACATATTTACATCCATATTCTGATGCCAAAAACGGAGTACAATATCTAATAGGATTATGATACTCTACAACTGACAATGGATACGGATGACTAAAACAAGATAATGCAAAGGTAGATTTATACAAGATTGATTACAAAGACCACGAAACAGCAGAAACTAAATGTAGTTCTCTCATTACAAAAAATGTAAATGCTGATTTAACTGACTCATGTACAAAAGCTACTGATGGTAAAAGATGTAATGAAGAACAGAGATTGTATGAAGATTGTTTAACCAAAGTTAATCCTGAGAATATCGCAGTTTCAGCTATAGCTTCTTATGAATTTACTGGAGAATCAAGTAGCTCTCCTGCCCTATACAATCCTAGAGTATTCGTTCGAAGATCAAATAAACAAGAATTAATTCTACCTATAGAAATCAGAAATCTAATAGAAAAATGAACTAGTGAAAATAATTGGAACTATAAATATGATACATTTGTTGGATTAAAATGATTATCAATCAAAACATCTACAGCATTAATCAAGGAATTCTTATCTCAAAATTTCGCTGATAACGATGATAATTCTTACTATTATCGAGATTTCGATGATGCAAGAGTTGGATATATCGATGATATTTATTATTTCTTAAATAAATGATTTGCAGCATTTTTAACCAAAGATGGTAAGCTCGTTAATTTATGATCAATGAAATAATTATAAATAATAAACCACAAAAAAGGCTAACTAAAAAGTTGGCCTTTTATTTTTACAGAAAATCTTTTAATGTAAAGGAAAAAAGATTTGATTTTTTATTTAATATTAGTACACACAAAAATGAAGCCATAATATGTGGCATTTTATATTCTGATTTCTTATACTAATGGGAATGGATTTGAACAAGGTTATGCTTATTTGAAGAGCAACTAATAACCTACAAGTTAAGACAATTGAAACAACATGAACTCCTGTTGTAAATTTTACTGTAGCAACTAACAGAAAGTACACTAACAAAGAGTGAAACACTATGGAAGATGCTGAATACCACAGATGTGTTGCTTATGGAAAATGAGCTGAAGTTTTAGGTAAATACCTAGTAAAAGGTAAAAGAATTTACGTAGAAGGTAGACTTAGAACTAGAAAATGGCAAGATAGTGAAGGTGCTGATAAATTTTCTACAGAAATTATAGTAGATAGCTTCATTTTCTTAGACTCTAAATGAGAATGAGGAGAAGATGAAAGCTTTGGAGTAGAAGGTGAAGAACCTGCTCCTATTGATGAAGAAATGCCTTTCTAGTCATACAAAATATAAAATTATAAATAGTAAACAATCTAATTATAAGGACTTTTTTAAACACAAAAAAAGTCCTTTTTATTATAATCAATAAAATTGAATTCAATTATCATTGAAAATAAACTATGTTTCTTTACAATTACTTATCATATTTTTAATACTTAATATTTTTTATGCAATATCCTAAACATATAGCATTAATACCCGATTGAAATAGAACTTGGGCAAAAGAATTATGAAAAACCAGTTTAGAATGACACCTAGAATGATTTCAGAGATGCATAGAACTCGCTATCCATATATTTGAAAATACATCAATAGATGTGTTTACATTACGATGATTAAGTACAGAGAATCTAAAAAACAGAACCAAAATAGAATTGAATTATCTCTTCGACCTTTACAAAAAAATTACTGAAAATCTTTACGATATGATGCGTAAAAATCATGTAAATTTCCGTTTTGCTGGAGATAAAACACAGTTACCTAGCCATTTAGTAAATTTTATCAACGAAAAAGAAGCTGAATTCGTATTTTCGAATAGTCCAAAAACTTTCGTTTTAGCGGTAAATTATGGATGACAAGATGAGATATTAAGAGCTATGAAAAAATTAAACAACTCATGAGAAGAAATAAATAAAGAAAACCTAGAAAAATATATGGATTTTTGATGACTACCAACTGTTGATTTAGTTATTAGAACTAAACAAAAATTAGCCAAAAGATTATCTGGATTTATGCTCTGGTGGATTGGATATGCTCAATTATATTTTACAGATTTATACTGCCCTCAATTCACAATCGAAGAATTTAATAAAGCTATTGAACGACGGAATAGTAGTTTAGAAAGTCAAAATTTCTGAAAATAATAACAAAAAACAATTACTATGCATAGTGCCTATCTTGATAATGCCTTTTCTGATACGCAGAAAGGGGCTCTTTGTTTCATTTAAACCGATTAGCCTCAAAATCTCTACGAATTACAAGTCATGGCATAGTTTTTCAATTTCAAGCTGCCGTTGTAGCAAATTTTGACATAAAATCAAATATTGCATCTTTATCATCCCAATGAGATAAAACAAAATTTTTTAGTCTATCTACAGATTTTTTAGTTCATCAAGAGGCAGATACTAAAGCATCCAGCATATCTTGACTATATTCATATCATTTTCATCTCAATAAATCACTCCATTCCTTTGCCTTTTTATTATAATAGGCCCTAGCATTTTTTTCTGCCCAATCTTTATTCACATGTTCTCAATTATTAAATGGAACTGGATTCTTTAATAAATTTCCATTTTCATCTATATGTTTATATACCATCCCATACGGTCATGTAACAAAGCTTTCTCAGAATTTCTTACCATGAGATTTAGCAACGAAATCTTGATCCCCTTCCATATATAACAATTGTTTAAACATAGCTTCAGATACTTCAACTCATCATTCTTGAATTATTTCAGTTTTAGACTCTTTTTTTCATGATAATTTACTTATACCATAAACTCATCATCAAACAGCTGTAGTAATTCAAGTCCATTTTAGAAAATTTCCCCATCCTGTTTTCCAAAAAGATTCCTTTTTTTTCTTAGATTTTGTCTCAAATCCTTCATCATTTTCTGTTTTATTTTCATCATCATCTCAAGATATCCAATTCCATACTTTTTTAACAGCCCATCATGCTGCCACTAATCCAGTAGCACCTAATACATATTTTCATGGATTTTCTTTTATTTTTTCCCATTGTTCTCATATCCAATCTCATGCTTTTCAAAAAGGTCATTTCTCTTTCTTTGTACTTTGTTGTATATGTCCAGATTCTGCAGAATTTAAAATAGACGTATATAAATTCATAGTTTCATTAAAACTACTCAATAATGCTTCAGCCTCTTCTTTTTCCCTCTTCGACTCATCATCTGTTTTATTCTCCAATGAATGAATCTCTTCCTCAATTTTTTGCTTAGTTGTCTCTACCTGAACCTTTAAAGCTTTAGCTTTATTTTTCTTTTCAACTTCAGAAAGTGAAACATTATTTTTCAATTCATTTAATGAATTTTTAATTTCATCTACCTCCTTTTTTAGATTTTCAATATTTGCCATCAAAATATTCAAAGAAAATGAATAGCTAATTATACTTACAAATCTAAAAAATGCAAAAAATTACTCTTTTTTTATTGTCGTACGAGATTCTGAGATTCTCCACATTTTTTCTAAATACGCACAAACAATCTCAATCTGACTCGCAATTCACCATTCCCCTATCTCTGAATATTTACTTTCTAAAACTTGAAAGATTTCCAAAAGACTATTATAATATAAATTTACTATATTATTTACCAAATCTTTTAATTCTCCATTAATCATATCATTTCATCATAAAGTTAAATGTATTTCATTACATATCTCACCACATTTTTTTCACCAAGACTTTAATAATTTTCTTCATCTTTCTCAATCTTTTTCTGCATCTCTGTGGAACTTTTCACTGAACAACTTAAAAATCTGATTTTGATAAGGTAAAATCTTCTCTTCACAAAATTTATCTCGATTCCTTCAATATCATTCTATGAAATTTTTATGCACAGACATTAACCAATGATTTGATCTAAAACTTCAAAGAATTTCTCGATATCTTTTTCAGTATTGTATAAATACGTGCTAACTCTAGCACTTCATCATATATTAAGTGATTTATGCAGTGGATAAGCACAATGTCATCCAGTACGGATGCATATATTATTTTGTGCAAAAATATCTCATATTTTATTAAAATTCTTTTCATCATTTACTATAAAAGAAAATGTTCAAACACGATTATCAGGATTTATATTTCAAATCAAAGTTACCCTATCTTTCCTTTTTTCGAATCATTCACATAAGATTTTAATCAGACTTTTTTCATGTTCTCGAATTTTCTCCATTCATCAAATTAATTCAATCATTTCTAATGCATTTAAAAGGCTGACTGCTCAAACTATGTTTGGAGTTCAGGCTTCTCGCTTATCTACATTATTCTGCAAAGAAAAGTCATCAATACTGACATCCTTTACCGTTCAACCTCACAAAATTAATGGATTTAATTCTTTAACCCAATGATATTTTAAGTAAAGCATTCATAGTCATGTCTGAGCCATCATTTTATGCCCAGTCATAACCAGAGCATCACATTGAATTTGTTCAATATCAACTGGAATATGAGGGACTGATTGAGATCCATCAACCATAAAGAAAACTTTCTCTCATATTTTTTCTCTAATTTTTTCCACTTTCATAACCTCTCACGTAACATTTGATACATGAGAAAAAGATACAACTTTCACCTTCTTATTCAGTTTTTTATCAAAGTCTTTCCAATCAATCTGAAAATCAGTAGTCTCATTTACGAATTCAACTTCAAATCAAAATATCTTAGATAATGTTTTCCACGGAAGAATATTCGAATGATGCTCTCGGATTCCGAGCAAAACTTTATCTCATTTTCAAAGTTTTCAACTATTTACTAATGCTTGAGCTATTAAATTTATACAATACGTAGAATTGTGTGAATAGATTAGCTCACTAGGTTTACAGTTAATTAATTCTGCAAGTTTACATTTTGATTCATAGTATAATTCTTCAGATCTTTCAGATAATGCATACAATCCACGATGAATATTTGCATAATCGTTTTTCAAAAAATCTGAAACTCAATCAATTACAACCTTAGGTTTTTGAGTAGAAGCTGCATTATCTAGGTAGACTAATTCTGGATGTTTATCAAAAACTGGGAATAATTTTTTCCATGCGTTTTTTTCTTTTCACAATATCCTAATCATTTATTATTTCTGAGTTAAGTTATAGTATGTTGTAGTATTAGAATCTTTTGTTAGATAATAAGCGTTTTTATCTACACGAATAGTTCATTCTACTAAAGCTCAATTTGTAAGAATAAAAGCAATACTTCAAATAGAATCTCAACTTTCTATACTATAAAGAGTTCCATATCGAACGAAACTATTTGCTCATACATTATAAGAATCTATATTCAATTTCTTAATTCTATATCTTTCTCATAAGATCTCTACATAACCGTCAGCAAATGCCGAATTATTTAACGCCAAAATATCAACATATACTTTCGCTGTAATTTTTCAGTCTTCACTTGTTTCCTGAGTCTCATCTAATGTCTTAACTATTTCATCAGAAAGTTGACTAGAATTTAAATTGTTATACATAGTCAACCTAACTTTCAACCTATACAAATATGTAGCAACTTCGTATCTAGCAATTTCAGATGTAAACGTTACAGTATCCTGTGCAGAAATTAATCAAATTTCAATTGCTCTCTTGTAATAAGGAAGCCATCGTGGATTAGTATTCTCTTCTAAAGTCTTTCCATCAAATAATCTAATTAGCATTGAAACAAATTCAGCCTTTGTAACTACCTGATTTGGAGAGAATTTATCTCATGCTCATGCCATAATTCAATACTGACAAACTCTAGTAATAGCATCTTTGAATTCTGAATCAACAGCTACATCACTAAACTCACATGTTCAAAAATTTCTAACTTCCGTCATATTTGTAGCAGTAGCAAATTTGTCCAACATTTTAGCTACTTGCGCACGAGTAATTGTCTGATATGGCATAAAAGACTCTGTCGTATTATACGAAGTCATTCACATATCATACATCCAATTGATCGCTTCCATAAATTCAGGTGAATCTGTTAACGTTTCATTTCACGCAATAATCTCAAGACTTACATTGCTTCATGTGTTTACACTTCCACTAGCAACTGTAATTCAATTTGAATCAGGATTTGTTGTATCCAATATTTGTGAACCAGAATTATCTCATCATTCAGAAATTGTTTTTCACCATTGATCCTTTATCTCCTCCAACTGTTTCTGATAAGAATCAACATCTCAAACCAAATTATCTAAACGAAGCAAATATAACTTATATAGTTCTTCATCAAGAATCATATTCTTGAATCTAGATATAAGCAAAGAAGCTTCTCGTCTAGAAACAGGTTGATCAAACTTAGCTAAATTAGTTTCATTTGTCATTCACAAAGCAAAAGCTTTCACATAATATTCAATCCATCGAGGCTGACCAGATTCATTTGATACTTTTCATTCAAATATCCTTATCAATACAGCTAAAAGCTGACCCTTTGTCAAACTATCATGAGGCATATATTGCTGAGTATTATCATTTCATTTAAATATTCACCACCTACAAACGTTATATATATGCTCTGCCAAAGTAGGATTAAAAAGATTTGTATCTACAAAATTACAATTAAATCACTTATCTTCCTTTGAAAATCACAACACACTATAAAGCTGACCAATCATTTTAGCTGATTCCTCCCTAGTTAAATTATCATAAGGACGGAAATCTTCAGAATTATCATACATTGTCAATCAATTCGTATACATCCAATACAAAGCTTTATCAAATTCATCTCATGTTAACAATTCTACATAAACATTATCTCAAAATACACGATCTGAACCAGTTTCAATTTCAACTCATGTTCAAGCTACAACTCAAGTATTAACCTCTCATGTTCAAATCACATCTCATGTACCAACTTCACTTCATGTACCAGTTTGAGAATCATCTGAAGATGCGACAGAATCAGATAACGTAGATTCAGAATTAATATTTCATGATCAAGAAAAATATTCCTCAGCATTATCTAATGTTATTTTATTATCTCACGACATAAGATAAACTTCATTATTATTTGCATCTATTTGCAATTCTGCCTCAGCTAACGCATTTCATATCCATAGCATACCGAATACTACAACTAGTATAAAGGAAATCGAATATTTTTTCATGAATTTTTGAAAAAATAAATAAAATCAATAATTTACAATTATATACTAGAAATATTAGTCAGATTTTCAAAAGATTTTCAAACTTATATTATATACTTATATAATAAATCAAATATAAAATATTGACTTAATAGAAAGTTAAACGTTGTGTTGTTTTTTTATATAAAAAAATTAGAATATAGTCAAGAAAAAACAAAAAATGATTCACAAACAAAATTAAAAATTATGATTAAAAAGAATTTTCAAGCAGGATTTAAGAAAGTTCTGCCATTCCTGATGTTTTTTGGAATTTTGAAGTGGATTTTCGATTTTCTTCCATCGTTTAATATCCTTTTCCCAAAAAACTTAATTGAAACATTCAGTTTCCCAGATTGGATGGTGAAAATTCTGGGAATACTAATTTTGTTAGCTCTGATTGCGATACTGGGATTCATATCACGCCAGCCGAAAGTTAATAGATATTCAACTATTTTATTGGAACCAATAATTTACAGAATCCCTCTACTAAACTACCTTTATAGAATTACAAACCAAATATCAGACACTTTGGAACTTATGGCATCATTCCAAAAAGTGGTGTTAGTAGAGACCTTTCCGGGGGGGTATGAGGTTGGATTCGTTACAGGACTTAGTCCTGAAGAATTTAGTAAGGCTTTAAAGACAAATCCAGATCAATTAATTACAGTTTGTATATCGTTTTCTCCATTAACAAGCCATCGAATAGCTGCCGTAAAGGCTGAAAGATTAATAGAAATAGATATATCAGTTGTTAAAGCTGTAACCTACATAATAACTTTGGGCATTGCAAGAGCAACATCTAAAATTATAGAAGAGTCCCACTCTGAATCAGGGTGAGACTTTTTTAATTTTGAATGTATTGTTTTTTAGTATTAGAATAATATAATATACTTTTGTATGAATATTTTATTAATAGTAAATTTTGGTATGAAAAGAAAATCATTAACAGATGAAAATAAAAAAGTAAAAAATCATTTTTTAACATGATTATTAGCAATTTTACCATTAGTACTATTTTTTGTAATTTTATGATGGGTACTTTCTCTTATTCTAAGATGGGTAGGTAAAATAGTAGAGTTATTCCCTGATGCTATGATGGATAAATTATTATTACCTGAAATTTTAGTACATTTCTTATGATTTTTGGTATTGTGTGGACTGATTTGGCTATTATGATTCATAATGAATCACTGACATATTTGAGAAAGAGTAAAATCTTTTTTAGATCCATTAATTGAAAAAGTCCCATTATTAAACTCTTTGACCAAAATCACAGAACAAGCAACTAACACCTTAAAAAATACAAACTCATTCAAAAAAGTGATACTTACTAGATTTCCCATGGAAAAAACTTGGTCAGTATGATTCTTAACTGGAGAAGACTTAGAAATTTTTGAAAATGCCTCATGAGAAATGCATCTAGTTTCAGTTTTCATTCCAACTACCCCAAATCCTACCAACGGTTACTTAATACTAATGAATCCTAGAGATTTTATAGAAACTGAAGTACCAGTTTCAATGGCAATATCATTTGTTATTTCAATGGGAACAGCTGGAGCTACTAAAGAAATAATGAAAAAAGTTAAAAAATCAGATTTTTAGATTTTGATTGAGTCTTTATGTTAATAATTGTAGATAAACCTATATGAATAAGTAGTTTTGATGTGATTCGTGTATTAAAAAGAGAATTATGAGAGAAAAAAATCTGACACAGCTGAACATTAGATCCTATGGCATCATGATTGATGTTAATCTGAACATGAAATGATACTAAAAGATTAAATGATTTGATATGACTCGATAAATCGTATGAAACGGTTATTGATTTTTCTAAAAAATCTGATACTCGAGATATGTGATATCGAGAATATTTTGAAGAAATAAATGTTGAATGAAAAGATTTTCCTTTGGAAGAAATTAAATCAAAATTAGATTCAATTATTCCTGAATATGAGCTTCCTCTTACACCATTCAGTGCAAAGAAAAAAGATTGAAAAAAACTGTATGATTTGGCCAGAAAATGAGAACAAATCATTGAAAATAGGCTGATGAAAACATATGGGTATGAAGTTTTAAACTATCATTTCCCTGAGTTAAAATTAAGATTAGATGTTGGTTCGTGAACATATATTAGGTCAATATGATATCGATTATGACAACAATTCTGACTAGGATGAATACTTACAATGCTTAGAAGAATTAGAGTTTGAGATTATAAATTAGATGAAATAAATTTAGATAAAAGCTGAACTTTTTTTAAAAAAGAGTGAGATAATATAAGTTTTAAATATTGAATTATTGAATAGTCAGATTTTTATTATTTTGAAAATGTAAAATGCAACAAGTATTATTTATTGGATGATGAAATGTTTATCCAACTCGTGAAGATTTTGTTGAACAATTAAAAACACGGGACAATAACCCATTTGAACCAAAAAAGAAATGGAAAAATAATTTATCAAAAGATCTATGAGAAAATTATCAAGTAGCTATGATTGATATGCCAAATAAGAATATAGCTTCATATACGGAATGGAAAATATGGTTTGAAAAAATATTTCCATTTTTAGAATGAGATGAAATCATTATTGCTCATTCATTAGGAACTATATTTACTTTAAAATATTTAGCAGAAAACTGGTTTCCAAAAAAGATTAAACAACTACATTTAGTAGCAGCTTTGATTGACGATAAAGGAATACCACCAGAGGAATCATATTTGTGAGATTTTTTGTTTGACATTCAGAAAATTCCAGAAATTCAAAATTTATGTGAAAAGATATTTTTGTATCATTCAAAGGATGATTTTTGCGTTCCATTTTCCCAGTGAGAAAGATTACATGAATTTTTGCCTAATGCAAAATTTGAAGTTTTTGAAGATAGATGACATATGAATATGCCAGAATTCCCTGAATTAATTCAGAATGTTAAAAATGTTTAGTCTGATTTTTTGGTAAGCATTTTCTTTGCAAAAATTATATTCGCTAATAGGATTATAATTCATAAAATTATTAAAGCAATATTTGGTTCTAGATAAGATAATATTCGTTTCATGAATGTCATATAAAGTGCAAGACATCCAAAAATTATGGATCTGGAAGTAGCTATGGATTTTCATTTAGTTAATTTTATTAGTTCATGATTCCACGATGGAGAGATGATTCAATCAAATATTGAGAATATTAAATAGATACATGCCAATAAGATTCGGGATTTGAATAGAATTCACGCAATGATTAAACATACAGCTTGTCAGATAGTACTCCGAGTTCGAGAATAATTATATCCGTATTTTTCTCATCGTTTATAAGCATATTTTGATGCAAACATACTTCATATTGTAAATATTGTAGTAATTAATCATGATACCCAATCTAACATTCATTTTTCTGATAATATTGGTAATAATAAAATTCCAAAAAATGTAACGTGATGAGAGAGAGAACGATAAATTAAAAACATTCTCATATTTTTATTTCAAAATACATTTTTTATTGCATTTACTCATGTATCTACATTCAGCTTTATAGCTTGTTTAAATGTTTTTATTTTCTCTGAAATTCTTGATGTTTCTGTGAGTTGATATGTTAGAATAATTAGTATAAAAGCTGATATACAATCGAGAGCTGCTAAAATAGTATATCAAGTATCTGGTGAAATTTTTAAAATAGTAGAAGCTATTAGTGGCGTAATTATGGCAGCAAATTCTCAATAGAATGAAAACTTTCCAAAGAATCTTCAGAATTTATCTTCCTGTCATAATTTTAATAGATTTTCTTCTAAGAATGCTTGTCATGTTCCACTTCGAAAACTATAGTATAATGCTTGAAAAATTGCGGCGATACAAAATCCTGTAAGATTTGGACATAATAGGATAAATATTGCACATAAAAAATTTGAAACGACAGATGCTATTAATGATTTTTTTCTTCAAAATGTATCTGCTAAAACCGATGTTGGTAATTCTAAAATCCACATTCAAAATGTGAATATGTTTGATATTAATACTATTTCGAAAGTTGATAATCCTGTGTATTTGTAAAAAATTGATATAATGGGAACTAGGAATGTAATTCCAGAGATTAAACTAATCCATCAGTGGATTTTTATGTTTTTTTCTGCTTGTTTTTTTGTTAGCGTCATACTCATAAAATACCATAAATATTTACTGTATACCTAAAAGTAGATTGAATAAAAGATTAAAATCGTTACAGAATAATTGTTCAATTATTAAAGTTAAAAATGCTTTTTCAAATTAAATCTAAACCAGAAGATTTTGTTGTAGAGGAGATATTACCAGAATGATTTCCATCATGAAAGTGAGATTTCTTATATGTTTTTTTTGAAAAAGAAAATCTGACCACTATGGATATAATTGATTATTTGACTAAGACCTTGCATTTGCAACGTGATGAGCTAGGTATCGCGTGACTGAAAGATAAAGCCTGAATTACCAGACAATGGATTTCAATTTCAAAACGTAGTTTGGATAAAATATGATGAGAGAATCTATTTGTAAAGACTCTATGAGGAAAAGTCAGAATTTTAGAAAAATCTCGGAATGAATCTTGATTAAAAGTGGCTAGTAATGAATGAAATAAATTTAACATTCGTTTGAAAGCTAGACAAAAAATTTCAGGTGAAATAAAAAATCAGATTGAGAATAATGTTCAAAAAATTCGTGAAAGATGATTCCCAAATTGTTTTGGAATGCAGAGATTTGGGAAGTGAAAGAAAAACTTTTACGAAGCAAAAGATCGTTTGAAAGCATTAGCTGAAGAATATGAAAAGAAATGAGAATTAATTGAATCAGATTTGCCTTATCATTTGAGATTCCTTTTGCAGGCATATCCTAGTATGTATTTTAATGAATATGCACTAAATCGTTGGGAGAAGTGATTATTTTTATTGCAGTGAGATATTTTAGTGGATAAATTTTATTCTAACTGAGTCAAAACAGCAGTTTATGATAGCCAAAATGTGTATTTATTTGATTATCAGAAATTAAAAAAAGAAAAATCTGATTTGAATTTTTTTGAACCAGATATTAAATGAAATTTAGTTGAATCATATACAGATAAATGGTTTTCAACTGGACCAATGTTATGATGGAATTTATTACTCCCCTCTCAATGAACTAAAGCTCGCGTTCGTGACAATCAATTATTATCATCAGCTGAATTTGATGAGTCAATTCAGCAGGTTTGTAAAATTTATAATTTACGATGAATTAGAAGAGTTTTATTTATCAAAGTCCCTGATTTAAAATTTGAGTGGAATAATGACGATATAGTTCTAGAATTTTCTTTACCTACCTGAAGTTATGCTACGACTTTGGTGTCATTCATTTTACAATGAGTAGACCATTTAACATTGAAAGATAATTCTCTCATTATTCCAAGAATTTATGAAAAATAAAATTCAGATTTTTATTAATAATTTAATGATATGAACTTCCCCATTCCTAATTTGTATACTTATAGCGAGGTACCGAATCCAAAGTGATTAATTATTTTTGTTCATTGATTGACGAGTAGTCAAGATGAAGAAATGTTTGTTCAATGAGAAAAAGTTTTCAATGAAGATTGATTTTCAACATTGAGATTCAATCTTTACGGAGATTGACCTAAAGAAAGGAAATTGAATGAAGTTTCATTACAAGATAATATAGATGATGTAAATTCTGTATTGCGCTTTTGCAAATCTCTATGATATAAATCAATATTTCTTGTATGACATAGTTATGGATGAATCGCTAATTTATATGCAGATCATTCAAATATTACGTGATTGTTAATGTGGGATTCATCTATATGATGAGAATGATTATTGGCAGATGTTTATGAAGATGAAGAATGATGACATTATATTGATTGGTGAGACTGATATAAACATCATATAAGTGAAAAATTATATGAAGACTTCCAAATCCCATCAGAAAAATTTTTAGAAAAGATATCTGAAATTCATATTCCAGTGAAGATAAATTGAGCTGAGAAATGACTGGCTGAAGTGGCTAAAAAATATTATGAATATGCAAATAAACCAAAGGAATTAAATATTATTGTATGAGCTGATCATCGTTTTTTAGATTGATGAATGGATAAATTATTCTGAGAAAGTCTTGAGCGAATTAATAAGGTTTTAGATTAAAATTTTAAAAAAGAAAAAACGGAAGGCAAACCTCCCGTTCATGACCAACCCGAAAGGCGATCCATTATATGGATCGATAGCTTAATCTTGATATTTCAAGATGAAGATATAGATCCCTATAAAATCAATCCGGGTTGGTCGTAGTTCATCACGGTCTATTGGGTAGTATACCGAGATGAGATAGGATGAATACATCCTCGACGATAAGCAACCTAGTATAAGGGATTACTGTGTGGGTAGAACCTTACGGTAAGTAACTTATGTCATATTTATTATATTCTAAAATAAAAAATTTTGCAAATTTTTAATAACTTTATCAACGCAATTAAGTTGACATTTTTGTATAAATATTTTTAATTAATATTTCTTCAAAAAAGTTAGTATTTTTTTGCTTTTTAAGCATAGTTTGAATATAATATGGTATCTACTATAATTTTATAAAAGTAGCAAACAATGCCAGAAAATATACAAAGTTATACACAATCTGATATTAAGTTTTCTCCATCAAAACTATATTTTCAGCATCAAAATCAAATTCTTCAAAAAATTTGATTTATCTCCCCAATGAGTATAGACATTCACTTCAAATACACATTTCAAGAAGTTAGACAAAATTATTTTATAGAATGATGAGAATTTGAATGATTAACAGTAGATCACGATATTCACGAACAATGAATCATCTACAAAATCTGATTTCTCAACCCAAAATTCAAAAATATTGAAAATTGTTCATTTAGTATGAAAAAAAGTTATTTAGATAATCCATCTATACGACCTCTCGTAAGATGATTACTATGATGGTTAATTATATTTGGTTTATTAGCCCTCCTCTGAAGCAAATACCAAGTAGGTAAAGTTTTATTACGAATCAATATCATTGGAGCCTTAATACTACTTATATTTTACGGTATCAAAATAGGGAAAGTTTTATTCAAAAAAATAAAAACAAAAAGCACTGAATACTGATGACTCACCGTAAATTACAGCAATCAATCCGATGCCTTAATGCTTTCACAAGACATTATAAAAGATTTACAATATATTGGAGAAAATTTTTGGATAATACAATTTTGCTATACAGGTAACTGTATATATCTATTACAAGACATTCACGATCGTAACTGAGAAAGGTTATCTTCTACTTCGAAATTATATTCAGAACAAGAAAAAGCAAATCTTCAACAAAAAACTATAGATTATCTTCATAATACAGAATTTTTATCTCATTTCATTTCAGAATAAATGGTTGAGCCACTTATAACAGAAAATCCTAACAATGAAAATAATAATTCTGATACTTGAAGTTCAAGCAAATCATCAGAATTTATGGCAAACTCTTTTGCCAAAATTCTATGAAAGAAGAAATTTAAAAAATCTTCAATACAAGACCATGATGATCAGATAGTCGAAGTTGTTAGAGAAGTATATCTTCCACCTGAACAACGTGTAGCTGAAGTATGAGATTGGATTTTAGACAAAGATACAAGTTTTTTGGTACATGCCGCCTATAAACACCGTACAGAAAATAGAGTATTAATATGTTACAGAGGGACAGACTTTAAAGATAAAAAAGACTTATATAGTGATATTCAAATAGTTCTTTGAGTTAACTGAATTGATGGACGTGTAGAAGAATCATTAAGCTTCTTCGATGATATCCAAATGAAATATCCTGATGCCAAAAAATGGGTTTGCTGACATTCTCTTTGATGAACAATATCTTACATTATAACCAAACATAGATCCCCCGAACGTTGTATCGTATTTAATCCATGAGCCAGTCCAACAGCTAATTTTATCTGAATGTTAAAAGACACATTATTCAGAAAATCTTGGACAAAATGCATAACAACATACAAAATACGATGAGACACAATATCCACCCTAAGTTTCGTTTGAAATGTAAAAAGTTTTGTAGTAAAATCTGTAAATCCTTTAACACTACATTCGATTGATACATTTCCCGAATTATTCGAGAAAATGAAAAATGAAAATAAATAAAAAAACACCCAATAGGGTATTTTTCATCATTAAGACAAACCTATAAAGGATGTAAGAGTTTTCATTATTGCAAAAGAAAAAATTACAATAATTACTCAAATAATAGCATTTTTCACAGTCTCTGTAGGCAATTTACCTCAATTAAACACACTAACCATATACTTATATCAAGCAATCATAATAAATACGGCTCAAACAAACAATCATAATTGACTCAAAAACTTTACAACAAAAACCAAATAGTTTAGAATTGTATTCCAACTCATAATTCAAGATGCTATCTGTTTTTTTGTATCTGTATCCATAGCCTGTGCCTTTTGATTATAAGTTTTCCACACTTCTCATCATTTTGATCAAATTTCAGTAATAGCTTGATTAAGTTCTGACACCTCACCAGCTTCCAATTTTGGCATAATATTAAATCAATCCACATCCATATCTTCTGCATTAATACCTGTTGGAAATAAGATAACTCCCCAAAATACTCATAACGTAAACAATCAAACCCATTTCGAAATTATTTTTTTCATCTTCTAAACATTACTAAACTAAAAATCTACTTTACACATGTCTTTAACAAATAAGGAACAGCCCTTATAACATCCATCCATCTATCTTCAACATTCTTCCATAAAGACTTCAATTTAACTGATCTATCATATAAATATTGCATATATCACTCAATATAATTTTCCTCAAATAAATTAGCTGATTTTTGTACAACTACTTGCACATATTTATTCTCATTTTCTATCTGTGATTGAACCAATTGTTCACAACGTCAATCTGCTAATCTATTTACAATTACCCCCCTATCTGAATTATCAGAATTCTGATAATTCAGTAAGGCATAAAAATATTTAGATAATGCACACACATTACTATATCTATCATATAATGTCCATTTATCATAATTTTTTAAAGCCTCAGCCACTTTCCCGTTTTGATTTGTAGATTCATCACCATTTTCTCGAACTACATATCTTAAAAAATCCTGATCATTATTAGGACCAAAAGTTCTATTTATCTCTTCTGTAATATCATATCATAAATTAGGATTACTTTTTACCCAATACTTTTGGTATTCATCAATAATACTTTGAACATCTGATCACGAAAGATCTTCAGCTTTATTCATAATAAAATCCCTCCATTCTTTTCACTTATCATCTACCTCCCTCATTTCACTATTCTCAAAAATATTTTTATCTCCAGTCAATCAGGCCAACCTTCTCATCATTACATCAAATATATGATCAAAAAGATACTGACTATCCATCACATTAGGATTAAAAAAACTTTTATCTACTTCACATTTTGATTTATCTACTCATCATATATTTTTATCACAACAATATTTCTTTAAATTAAGCATCGCTGTATTTAAATCATTCTTCGTCAAAATCAATGTTTGTTTATCCACAGGATCTAAAAAATTTGAGAATTTAGATTCTTTAGTTTCCCAAACATGATTAACATTATCAAAGCCATCACCCTGGTTATATGTCATTCTAGCAAAATACCAACAATCTGTATTTTCCGCTAAACTAAAATTCAATAAAAAGAAACCACACATAACAGAAATTATCAATATTTTGTTTATTTTATTCATCACATAGAAAATGTAATATAAATTACTTTCGTTAATTATAACATATTTTACTTTATTTTTCAACTTTTTTTACACAAAATAATTATTTTTTAATCCCTATACCTAATTAATTCCAAATTTCATTTTAAATCCTCTACCACAGCAGAGCAATTTCTCAACCAATCTCAAGTATTAAAGTAATCTAATCCATTAACATCATGATGCCTTGCCACATGGAAATGTCACATAATAAATCCATCACAATCCAAAGTTTTGCAAAAATCATTGACCTTTCTACTAATTTTACGCTCTGGCATCCTTATCTTCTTAATTTTTTCATCCAATTTCTCTGCAATAGAAACATAATTATGATTAAGCACTTTTTTATTCCAAAGATTTTCTAATCTAATAAGTAATCAAAACATAATGCTTCAAAGCTGTCAAATTTTATTTCAATCTCTATTAACTCAATCTAAGCAATCACCATGGATAATATAGTATATCTTGGATTTTAAGGTCTTATAATACATATCTCTAATTACCGTCATATTTTCTATATAAATCTTATTTCCACATTTTAATTCTCTATCATGATTTCACTGAATATAGATAATTTTAATTCATTCTCTTGCCAATTTATTAATATAATCCAAAGTTTTTTGTTCCTGTTCCCTTCGCTTTCAAAACCATGATAACTGCCGATAATCAATAAAATCTCAAACAATAACCAGTTTCTCAAAAAGAATCGAATCCAAAAATTCGATCAATTTATCTCATTGATTTTTCAAATTTCATAAATGAATATCTGAAACAAAAACTGTCCTATAACAATTTTTTTTCATTGTTGCATTTAACTAACCTAAAAAAACACATTACTTATACAAATCTTCTCGATTTAATCAAATATTTTAACTAAAACTTTTAAAAAAGCTGAGTGAGAAATACTAACTCAGCCTTTAGTGTTAAGAACTCTAAATTTCAAAGATTTCTTGAATAATCTCCTTCACATCCCTTTTGAATCGATAAACATCAATTCTTCTAGAGCTCAGACCATTTCCCTGGTGAACAGTAACAGTCAGCCATCTCGGAGTAATCTCCATTAAAACCTTAGGATTTGAAAGATCCTTTGGTCTTTCTACAACTCTCCATTTACTGAAATTCTGACTTTTTCTTACACTAGGCAAACAACCATTATTTGCCAAAATAGTAAGATAATTACTCTTGTTCGCAGTTAATCCAGAGAAATCAAAATCCATCAATTCTTCCAAATTCTTAAAAACCCTTTCCATAAAGCATTTTATTTTATAATTTTATTTAACATGATAATAAGTTATTTTAACTAAAAGTCAACACTTTTTTAAAAAAGTTCTCACTAAAATCCAATGAGAACTTATGAGATTTATGGAAGATCTATCTTTTTACTATATTTATAATTGATAGGTTTCCCATATGGATCTTTTCCAGTTATTTTTACTTCATATTCACCATACTTGATGAACACTTTCCATAATGAAGATGTCCTAACTATCCCTGCTCTTAAGACATTATAAAGAGTCTGAGGATAAGTAGAACCAAAAAATTCTCCAATGTAGATATTACTACTTTGTTCAAATGGATAAAACGGAACTTCAGCAGCCATCTTGTGACAACCATCTGTATAGCTATTATCCTTAAATTGAAGGTAACCAGACACATGATTCCCCTTCTCATCTCTTTTCTCTTTGAGTTCTTCGAACAATTCCTCAAAGAAAAGTCTACGCTTATGGCACCTCCAATCTCGTGGAGTGAAAGTTCGAGCCATAAACTTTAATGTTCTAAATTTTACCATATTTTTTAATTCTTTTGTTTTTCTAAATATAGACATTTTACACCAATAAGTCAATATTTATTATTTTGAACACATTCTACAAAAAAGCTTTGAATTAAATCAAATGAATCAATTGAAATTCTGACCTTTTTTTTTATATTACTAAACAAGTGATGAAAAATCAGATTTTTTATTTTATATTAAGATTTTAAAACATGAAAATCCTCGTATTAAATGCTGGAAGTTCTTCATTGAAGTATCAGCTTTTCGATGCTGATAACAATTTTTCAGTAGAAGCTAAATGATTAGCCGAAAGAATCGGTATCGAATGATCTACTATCGGTCATAAAGATAAAAATTGAAATAAATCTGAATTTCCTGGAAATTTAGCAAATCATGGAGAAGCTCTCAAAAAGATATTGGATATCTTAGTTTCACCTGAACATGGAGCTATCCAATCATTAGATGAAATTAGCGTAGTTGGACACAGAATGGTTCACGGATGAGAAAAATTCCATGAATCTGCTCTCATAACTCCTGAAATTATGCAAACTATAAAAGAATTAATTCCTCTCGCCCCCCTACACAATCCAGCAAATATCACAGGAATTGAAGCCGTACAGCAAATCTTACCAAATGTACCTAACGTAGTAGTTTTCGATACAGCATTCCATCAATCAATGGATCCAGAACATTTCTTGTATCCAGTTCCATATGAATGGTACGAGAAATACGGAGTCAGAAGATATGGTTTCCACGGAACTAGCCATAAATACGTTTATCAAGAAATCTGTAAACACTTAAATAACGATAAACTTAAAGTTATTACTTGCCATATAGGAAACGGTGGAAGTATTACAGCTGTAGACGCATGAAAAGTAATCGAAACTTCAATGGGATTCACTCCATTACCAGGAATTATGATGGGATCACGTTCATGAGACATCGATCCAAGTATTTTGGAATACATTTGCAGCAAAAAATGAATCACAATTAGCGAAGCTACAAAAGAACTAAATAAAAATAGTGGATTACTATGAATTAGTGGAATTTCTTCAGATTCCAGAGATATCGAAGATGCAATTAAAGAATGAAATGAAAGAGCAAAGTTAACTCAAAATATGTACGTTCAAAAGATAGCTAATTACATTGCTATGTACAATAATATGTTAGGTTGAGCTGATGTAATAGTTATGACAGCATGAGTTGGAGAAAACAGCAAATCTACACGTAAAGAAATATGTGAGAAAATCGCTTCACTTGGAGTAAAAATTGATGATAATAAAAATGATTTCAGAGGAGAATTCAGAGAAATCTCTGCAGATGATTCAAAAATTCCTGTATATGTTATTCCAACTAACGAAGAATTAATGATTGCTCAAGATACATACAACTTAGTAAAATAATTTAAAATCCAAATAAGGCAGACCTATCAAATTAGGTCTGTTTTTGAAATTAAAGAAAATGGAACCGAAAGATAAACTTCCAGTTCCACTAAATCAAAGTTGAGAAAGTCCATGCAATGCTCTCTTATACGATTCAAGCCATGTTGCACCGTCCGTTAAATCTTGAACGAAATTAAAATCGGACTTTGTCCCATGTTCAGAGAGAAACTTACACAATATGGAATCAAAAGTTAATTCGATATCCTTACGAAGTGCCTCAACATCATTGTCATGATCCAGATTTTCCATCTTGTATGCACAATCGTAACTATGCATTTCCGAGTTAGCAAACGCCAATACAAACAAAGATGAATCTGGATGTCTTTTCAAAAGATCCAAGAATAGACGGTCTTTCTCATAGTCCCCCATAGACTGAGTTATATAGATTATACCTACATAATTACAGTCTTCTACAAGTTTCTTTTTTTCTCGACGAATTACTTTACCGATTCGTGTACGTTGTCTTGATTTAGGCAAGACATTATACTCATCAATCAAATTTTTTAATTCAATGTCTGTTTTCATAATCCCTCCATTTTTTAAGTTTAACTTTTTGTTTTATACTTCTCTTGTCTAATTATATAATTTTTATATTAAAAAGTCAATGATTTTTATCATGTTGATTTTCAACGTATGTTAATTATAATTCATATCACAAAATTTATATAAAAAAATAATCATGATAATCGATGCTCATACACATTTGAATACTAACCAACTTTTTGATGATTATAAAAAATATTTAGAAAATTTTGAAAAAATCTGATGAAAAATCGTAGTAAATGCTTGAGCAAATAACGAATATAACGGAAAATGAATCCAAATATCCAAAGAATCAATAAAAAATTTTTCAAATCTAACTGTAAAAACAGCAATCTGACGGCATCCATGCGATATTCCTCATAATAAATCAGATTTTTTACCACTTTTGGATGAATTAGAAGAATTATATGAAGAAAATAAAGACCATATCGTAGCCATCTGAGAATGCGGAATCGATCTCCATTTCCCAGAAAATCCAACCATTGAAGTTCAACAAAATGCTTTAAAACTACAGGCAGAATTAGCTAGGAAATTGAGTTTACCTCTCATGATTCATTCTCGCGAAGCATTCCATGAAACCATGGAAATCCTCAAAGATTTTTCAGATTTAAAAATCTATTTCCATGCCCGAGGATACGGACCTAATGAATTAGAAGAATGTGAAAAATCTTTTCCAAACCTACGAATTGGATGTACAAATGTAATCGAATATCCAAGTGCAGAAAAGATTCGTGAATCACTTCATAATATCAAAACTGCTAAAATTTTAACGGAAACTGATGCTCCATTTCTTCCACCACAAACTATGCGTGGACAACAAAATGAACCTGCTTATGTTACCTACATTTATGAAAAATTATGTGAAATTTTATGAATTGGACAAAAAAAACTAGAAAAAATCGTGGAAGAAAATACAAAGTTACTCTACAATATATAGATTATTATCATTTAAACGGAATCCATTCTTTTGGGTAATGATCCCTACAATACGCTTCACCTTTCACTCTTCTATCAAATTCTAAATCTGGCCTCACTATAATTTTTTTATCATAATTTGAAAGATATGCTCACCACCGAGCAAATGTAGAATTGGATATAATAAAATTATGACATTTACTCATCAAACATAACGACTCAATTCAATTTAATCAATCTACATAATGTACATCTTCTGAAGAAAACTTTAAATTATCCTCACATCGACTAACATCATCAGAAAATATTAATAATTTATGATAAGGGAAAAACATTTTTCTAGCCTCAATATAATATTTGGTAGAAATCGTACAACAGTTAGGATCATTCTGAAAATCTCATCTCCTAACGTGGAGCATGGCAATATGCTGTAAGTTAAGATTATTTTTTTCAATATATTCTGAAACTCTTTCCTCTGTCGATTCTTTAAACGCAAACAGTTTTTTAACTTCTTCCTTATATTCCTGGAAATAACGTTCAGTCTGAAAATAACCGATAATATATCATTTTTTTAACTCTGCAAATTTTGGATCAAATCACTTAGAAGTTTCTCTATAATCATCAGGATTTAATCTCCATCAAACTGCCCTAACTCATCTTGCAATTCATTTATTTTTTCAATTTAAACCAAAACGTTCATAAAAAGGAATATCCTTTATTTCTGCATATGGTGGTACATTATCAAACAATGAAAGTTCATTTTTTCTAACTTTATACCAATCAAATGTAGAAACATCTAATAAAAATTTACATCAATTTCTCTTAGATAAAGCATACGCATATGCATATTGAAACATTTGATTTCATAATCATCACTGAATCCTAACAATTACCGTATCTTTCATAATAATTACTACAAAAACAAAAACATATCTATTCTTCCAATAACTTTACACATTCCTTCCCGAACACCTCAGCAGCTTCTGGACCATTAGCTGTAACAATATTTCCATAACGAATTACCATTTCATCTTTCCACACTCCCCCATAACTTTCTATAAATTTCTGCTGCAATCATTCATCATCTCGTGAGGTTACTATTTTTCAGTTGAAAGCACCACTCTCGCTCACTACCATTGGAGCTATACATATTGCTCAGAGTTTTTTAGCTTCCTGCGCTATACGCAAATAATTTGCATCATGTAAATACTGAGTCAAACATCCACCTCATCAAATGAATATTACCATTTCAAATTTATCTCATTTTATCTCCGATAAATCATAAGCTGCCTCTGTTTTCTGACCAAACACTCACACACAATGTCCCTTCCTTCATGCAGCAATTGTAACCTGTGCATTAGCTTCCAACAAAGCCTCATAAGTCGCAGAAAATTCATGGTCCTGAAACCCGTTATTTGCAATAATCATCACAGCAGTTTTCATCATCCATAATTTAAGAGATAAAATCTGACTATACAATCAGAGTAAATTTTCAAATATAAAAAGCAAGAGATAAACAAAATATAAATATGTCATCAAAAAAGCTGACCTATAAAGTCAGCTTCTTAATATTTAAATTTTTCTATTTTTCTTTTTTAAGTCAGAATTCCTCTGGATGCTTCGCTACCTTCTGTCACTCTCAAGCGTTAATTAACTTTTCTGCTGTTTCTCTATCTAATCATTTAAAATTCCATGCAAAGTATGCTACTAGTCTAGCATATCAAGCATCAATTAATTTATCAGCAATTTCCTTATCTAATCATTCAAAGTGATCAAAATATCTTATTATATCATATGATCATTCTGGCAGTGTGTCTATCAACTTATTAGCTATATCTTTATGATCTGTTTTTTTAAAATTACTAATATTTCAGGCTACATATTCAGCATATCAAGCATCAATCAGTTTATCAGCTGTTTCTTTATCTAATAATTTAAATATATGTGTATGCAAATGCTCTGCTACATACTTAGCTTCCCCTTTTTCTATCATTCTATCAGCTGTTTTTTTATCTATTTGTTTCTTATCAATCCTACAACTTGTATGTCTTGTTTCTTCATTTATTTGTTCTCCAAAAGAGTCATTATACTTTCCTGTAGCCCTTTCATTTTCAAGCAAGGCATCAGCAAGTTCTTTTCAAGAATCTCCATATCATCTCAAATTTTTAATATCATGTGCAAGACTATCTCTATACTCTTGACTTTCTTTACTTCTTCTTGATGTAATTGTCATTTTTTTACAATTAAATAATAAAATTGGAATACTTAATTATACATTTAAAAAAAAGAATGTCAAATTTTGGCAGACTTTTTTATTTGGAAATTACACAAAAAATTAGCGACCCAATACGGACCGCTAAATTCTCTAAACATAAGATCTCTCTTTAATAGTTGCAATACAAAACGATAACAGCATCGTCACACACGCTACAAAGAATCCCCATGAAACTTCTCCTGTATGTACTGCAAACAGCGAAGAAAGCGTCACAATGAATAAAATCACAGCTGAACCACTAAAGACTGACGAATGATAGTCATCAATTTCATCAATAGGGTCATACCAATTTCGCGTATAAACACGATGCACCACAAGCAGGATTACAGCAATAATGCTGGAAATCACCATGTAATAATAACTCTGAGGAGCCTGTACATGATCATAAATGAAACCGTTTGCCACACCGCAGCAAACTAATCCTAACCAGAGTAAAAATATGACCATAACGTTTGATTTTTTGTTTATGTATTACATATAACTAAATATTGTTTTTTGTCAAGCCAAATAAAAAGGAACCTTTATTAAGGATCCTTTCATGTTCTTGGTTTCTTGAAGATAAGCATTGACCCATCAAGTCCTAAAGAACTCATGAAAATCGAATTGGCGA
>Ga0247608_10002183_pt1 | contig 25176 bp, 21 predicted proteins | sample 176DNAGHGlowgp2_FD_193490 | JGI IMG/M metagenome (GOLD analysis project Ga0247608, IMG submission 193490) | Sheep rumen microbial communities from Palmerston North, Manawatu-Wanganui, New Zealand - 1766 DNA GHGlow gp2 | ecosystem: Host-associated > Mammals > Digestive system > Stomach > Rumen ... | reverse complement strand
CATCCACTGTGCGCCCTTATTTCCTTAACCTTTTTTATTTCTAATTCGACTAATTTTATCTACTTTTCAAAGATCTTTCTTACCAATATATTATTATATATTTGGTGGAGCATAGCGGGATCGAACCGCTGACCTCCTGCGTGCAAAACAGGCGCTCTCCCAGCTGAGCTAATGCCCCAATTATTAGTGGTGGGCCTAAATGGACTTGAACCATCGACCTCACGCTTATCAGGCGTGCGCTCTAACCAGCTGAGCTATAGGCCCATTAACAATAATTGGTATTTTATTAAGAAACTTATTAATAAGTCTCTCAAAACTGAATATGATACATCAAGCTATTATCTTTATGGTTATGCAAAACCTAATGTTTTGCGTGTCTCCTTAGAAAGGAGGTGATCCATCCCCACGTTCTCGTAGGGATACCTTGTTACGACTTAACCCCAATCATCTGTCCTACCTTAGACGGCTCCTTCCTTGCGGTTAGGCCACCGGCTTTGGGTATTACAAACTCTCATGGTTTGACGGGCGGTGTGTACAAAGCCCGGGAACGTATTCACCGCAGCACTCTCCTCTGCGATTACTAGCGATTCCAACTTCATGAAGTCGAGTTGCAGACTTCAATCCGAACTGAGACTGCCTTTATGAGGTTTGCTTTCATTCACATGTTCGCTTCTCTTTGTAGCAGCCATTGTAGCACGTTTGTAGCCCAGGTCATAAGGGGCATGATGATTTGACGTCATCCCCGCCTTCCTCCAGTTTATCACTGGCAGTCTCGCTAGAGTCCCCAACTTAATGATGGTAACTAGCAATAAGGGTTGCGCTCGTTGCAGGACTTAACCTAACATCTCACGACACGAGCTGACGACAACCATGCACCACCTGTCTCTCTGTTAACCTCCTCTATATCTCTATAGATTCGCAAAGGATGTCAAGACCTGGTAAGGTTTCTCGCGTATCGTCGAATTAAACAACATGCTCCACCGCTTGTGCGGGCTCCCGTCAATTCCTTTAAGTTTCATACTTGCGTACGTACTACTCAGGCGGAGTACTTAATGCGTTAACTTCAGCGCTACCTTGCGGTAACACTTAGTACTCATCGTTTACAGCGTGGACTACCAGGGTATCTAATCCTGTTTGCTCCCCACGCTTTCGTGCCTCAGTGTCAGTCTCGGTCTAGTGAGCCGCCTTCGCCACTGGTGTTCCTCCATATATTTACACATTTTACCGTTACACATGGAATTCCACTCACCTCTACCATACTCTAGCTATGAAGTTTCTTTGGCAAAACTGGGTTGAGCCCAGAAGTTTAACCAAAGACTTTCATTGCCACCTACGCACCCTTTACGCCCAATAATTCCGGATAACGCTCGCCCCCTATGTATTACCGCGGCTGCTGGCACATAGTTAGCCGGGGCTTATTCATTTGGTACCGTCAATTTGTTTTTTCGTCCCAAATAAAAGAACTTTACATACCGAAATACTTCTTCATTCACGCGGCATTGCTCGGTCAGGCTTCCGCCCATTGCCGAAAATTCCCTACTGCTGCCTCCCGTAGGAGTCTGGGCCGTGTCTCAGTCCCAATGTGGCCGTTCGTCCTCTCAGACCGGCTACGCATCATCGCTATGGTGGGCCATTACCCCGCCATCTGGCTAATGCGCCACAGGCCCCTCCTTAAGTAGATTGCTCTTTTAAACATCTAATCATGTGATTTGTGATGTCCTATCCAGTTTTATCTTCCATTTCTAGAAGCTATCCTCGTCTTAAGGACAGGTTACCTATGTATTACTCACCCGTTCGCCACTGGAGTGCAAGCACTCCCGTTCGACTTGCATGTATTAGGCATGCCGCCAGCGTTCATCCTGAGCCAGGATCAAACTCTTCATATAATTTGTTTGTCAGAACTCTTGGTTCTGTTTTTTCCTTTTGCTCAATTTCTTTAAGAATTGATTATCATTTTTAATTCGATAATTCGCTTGGTTTGTATCATTATTCAGTTTTCAAAGACCTATTGTGTGGCGTGATTTTTACACGCTCACTCATTATATTAAAACTGACTTCATTTGTCAATAATAATATTTAAAATAAGTGGTGGTCAGGGCTGGTTTCGAACCAGCGAACCCTAAGGAGCAGATTTACAGTCTGCCGCGTTTAGCCTCTTCGCTACCTGACCATTTGTTTTTTTCACTTTTTCGCAGTGCTTTTTTATTATATTACAAGAAAATCATAAATGCAAGTACTTTTTAAAAAATAGTTTCAACTCACAAAAAAAGCCTATTTCAAGGCTTCATTGTTAATCTTCTTTACTTTTTTATCAAGCTCATATTTTGGCATCATAATTACTCTTTGGCATCCACAGCATTCAAGCTTAATATCTGCTCCTGTACGAACAACCTTCCAATCATATGATCCACAAACATGTGGCTTTTTAGTAGTAAGTATATCATTTAGCTTAAAAATCATAATAATCCTTCCGTTCTTCAAAACCTATAAAACTCTATAATACTATAGAATTTCTGTTTGATTCCTTTCTCTTTGAGCCCTATTATATAACTTTTTTAGTTATATTTCTAGTTGATATTAACTCTCCAAAGGCGTTAATTCCGCACGAATGTATGCGTATTTATATATGTCCTAGTGCTCTAGGGCATATTTTTTTATATTTATTGCTGCATTATAATCTCTATTTATTATTAGTCCACATTTAGGGCATACAAATGTTCTATCACTTAATTTTAAATCTTCTTTTTTATAATTACATTTATTACATGTTTTACTAGATGGATAATATCTATCTATTTTCGTTATTTTTATTCCATAATTATTACATCTATCTTCTAAAGTCTTTAATAATTTCCTAAATGGATTTTGTTGTATACCTTTTCTAATATATTTATTCTCTTTTGGTTCTTTCATTCCATTTATATCTAAATCCTCAATACATATTAGCTTAGGTCTTTTATTTTTTATTGATGTAATAATGTAATCTATATGTGATTCCTTTAAATTATTTATTCTTCTAGTATATTTATTTTTTATTTGTCTTTGTTTCTTATAATTTTTTGAATCTTTTATTGCTTTTTTCAATTCTTTTGATTTTATATATTTCCTTGATAATTTTCTTTGTGCTCTTTGTTCTTTCTTTAATGCTTTTTTATATGATTTATCATATGTAATAGCTTTATATACATCATTATCAGATGTTACTACAGATTTTATATTTACATCTATACCTATTATATTATCAGTAGTTTCTATTTTCTTTTTTGGCGCGAATTCATCAGCTACTGATACTACAATATAAAATCTATCTCCATCTAATATCACTCTTGGATTATAATATATTACATTTGTTGGTATTCTATCCTTTTCTGCTAATTTAATATAATTTAATTTTTGTCTATTTTTCTTAATATTATTAGCTATTTTTTCTAGTCTTACCTTTTTATCACTAAATTCTATTTTATATGGATCAACATAAAATGATTTTTTATAATTGTTATATTTTTTTCTTACTGGATATTTTGATAATTTATTAAAATATCTTATAAAAGAATTATACGTATCCTTTATCTCTTGTTTTAAAGCATTATTTGATACATCATAAAATAATGTATCTAAATGATTAGATATCATTTCCTTTTTTGTCATATTTTTTCTTTTATTAATAGTTTCATTATCTAAAATACCTTTTTGTATTGTAAACCATTTTCTAACATCACTACATGAAGGTATTTTTTCATTATTCTTTATAAATGAATCAAGGTAATCATATACTATATTATTACATTCTATACATTTATTTAATGTATGTCTAATCTTAGTTTCTTGTTTATTATTTGGATGAATCATTACTTTATAAGAATACATAAAAAACACCTCCTTTTATAGTTAAATTATACCATAAAAAGAGGCAAAAGCAAAGTTATTTATAGAGTTTTATAGAGTTTGATAAAATTATTCTTATTATTCTTCATTATTATATATTTTTTCTATTTTTTGAGAAAATTCATCTATTATCTCTTTTGTTTTAGTTTTTCTTTTACCTTGTATCTTACATGAAAATACTGTTATTATTTGAACTAAATCTTCAACTAATTCTTGATCTTGATTTTTATCTATTTTATCTAATATTTCAATTTTAACATTATTTAATTCAGCAAAATATTCAACAAGCTCAAATCCAAATCTTAATAATCTATCCTTATATAAAACTACTATTAAATCAACTTCCTTTCGATTAATTTTTTCTATTAGCTTTTTTAATCCTGGTTTTGTATAATTTATACCTGATCCTATATCAGTTATTATTTCATAATCAGTATATTTAGAATCTAAATATGTTTTTAGATTATTTACTTGTCTTTCTAAATCATCAGATTGTTTCTTTGATGATACTCTTGCATAACCTATAACATTTAGATTCTTTTTTGTTTTTCTTTCCTGTGTATATGAAAGTATTGATTCTTCGGAATAATACCTATATCCATTTGATTTTACATAGGATGGTTTAAGCTTACCTTCCTTATCCCAATTTCTTAATGTTTGAGCTGTAACTCCAAGTATTTCTGTAACTTTCTTTGATGAATAATATTTCATAATAAAAAAACTCCTAATTCTTGTAATATATTAATAATATATCATAAATTAGAAGTTTTATATAGTTTTATAGGTTTTATTATACTGTTTTAAAACCTCCCATAGAATAAAAGAAAAAGCCCACCAAGGCTTACTTCTTTTCTTTATGAATTGTATGCTTCTTGCACTTAGGACAATACTTCTTGAACTCAATTCTTTCAGGATTAAGCTTCTTGTTCTTGTCAGTGTAATAATTTTCGCTCTTGCAGTCTTCACATACTAATTTAACTAAATCACGCATCAATATCCCTCCAGACATCAGATCAATTAGTTCCTTTTGTATTATATCAAAACCGAACTTTGTTTGCAACACATATTTTAAAAAAGTTTATTAAAATATTTCTTTTATATAATAGGACATAATATATTATTTATGATATAATCAATTTGGTGATTTTTATATGAGAAGAGAATACACAAGACCTATAAAATTAAAAAACTTAACACTAGGTGGAAACAACCACATTTATATACAATCAATGTGTAACATTAGAACATCTAAAACCGATAAGGTTATATCACAAATCAAAGCCTTAGAGGCTGAGGGTTGTGAAATAATAAGAGTAAGTGTTTTAGATGTAGATGACGCAAAGGCTATAAAAGAAATTGTTAATAATATAAATATTCCACTTGTAGCTGACATTCATTTTGATCCAAGGCTTGCTATTGAATCAATAAAGGCTGGAGCTAATGCTATAAGATTAAATCCCGGAAATATTCGTAATGAAAGTGATATTAAGGAAATAGTTGAATTATGCAAGGAATATAAAATACCAATTCGCATAGGAGTAAATGGAGGTTCCCTTCCTAATAGACAAACACCTACTCCAGATGCCATGATTGAGGCTGCAACATATCATATATCTATACTTGAGAAATATGATTTCCATAATATTGTATTATCACTAAAATCTTCAGATATTGATATTGCAACAGAAGCCTATAGGCTAGCATCAGAAAAATGGAATTATCCATTACATGTAGGAATTACTGAGGCAGGTACACTATTTAGTGGTACTATTAAGTCTTCTATTGGTATTGCAAGAATACTTGATTTAGGAATAGGAAACACTATAAGAGTATCTCTTACAGATGATCCTATTTATGAAATAAGAGCTGCAAAGGAAATACTTAATAATCTTAAGCTTATAAAAAATGTTGCTATTCTAACATCATGTCCTACATGTGGTAGAACACAATATGATATGGTACCTATTGCTCAAGAAATTGAAGCATTCCTTCATAAAATAAAATCTAATATTCATGTTGCTGTAATGGGATGTGTTGTAAACGGTCCGGGAGAAGCAAGAACTGCAGATATAGGAGTTGCAGGAGGACGTGGGGAAGCTCTTCTTTTCAAACACGGAGAGCCTATTAGAAAAATCAAAGAGGAAGATATCATTTCTGAACTTGAAGCTGAAATATTAAAAATGGTTGACAAAAGAAAGACGAGGAAGACTAAATCTTCCTCGTTTTTATCTTTCATATATAATATCAATAATTTCCTTATGCTTAAATCTTTTATAGAATACTAAATATATAATTCCTAAAATAATAGATAGCATAGCAATCATTAATAATGGTGCATAAGCTCCATAATAAACAATATTTTTTGTTGTTAAATCCATATTTTTAATAATTGAATTAATAAGCATAATAGAGAAAACCTGTCCAATCAAGGAAAGCACAAATGCTACTAAGGATAATATAACAACACCAAAATAATACAGTAGCATAATAGTTTTTCTTCTTAATCCAATAGATGCTAAAACACCCATTATCCTCTTATCCTTATCAAGAATAGTATGAACATAATTTATAACAATAATCATTGCAATAACCGTTAAAATGCCACCAACCGCAAGCATAACAAAGCTTAGAGTTTTTAGCCAATCAACGGAATCATCTATTTCATATGCAATAAATGTATCATCAAAAAAGCCATTCTTTTTAAGAGTATCAAACACATTTTTATTATATCGAGCAATAGATAGTCCATTATTATAATAAAACTTATTTGCAATATCCCTATAGCAAGAACTCATATCCTTTGGATTCATTTGCACATTATAAACTAAGTCTTCCTTTCCGTTAGACATTGAAGTAGTATTAAAAATATACTTAACAGTAAATGTATAGCTTTTTATATCCCCTAGAGATGATGAATCCCATGGATCTAATCTATTAGAAAAATCAATAGTTATCTTTGTATCAATTAGAGATGCTATGTCATCACTATAGCTTAGTGCGATTCCCTTACCTATCGCAATCTCGCCTTCTTCTAACTCTTTGTAGGCACCAGCCACAATATTCCTATTTTGATTAAACATTACATAAGAGCTATATAATTTATCATTTGCCACAACATATGAATAATATTCTTGATTATTATATCTGTAAAAACTATTACCTGTCATATATATTGAAGAATATAGTTTATCTAAAAAATCTGGTTTGTCACTTCTATCTTCTTTTAAAAAGCCAGTTTCAAAAATACCCGCAATAACCATATCAGAGTCAAGCTTTTCACCAATTAAATCTTGAATATTAGATGTAAGTTTTGATGCAATATAATCAGATATAATTATTTCATCATCTGATATATATTCACTACCATATAACATCTTCATAGGGCATATATCTGTCACATATACTCTACTAGCATTTATTCTAATATCATTATAATTTAGACTTAAGTCATAATCATAATACATAAAAGAATCATATTTATTCAAATAGTAATCCTGTTCACTTGAGGAAAGGCTTCTTGACTCATCTGCATATTTTTTACTTTTTAGTTTAAAATCCACCTGACTAGCATCAATATCCTTATAATAATTGTATCTAATAACACTTTCTTTATTAAGCATTATATTTAGTGATGATATTATTAACAAAAAAGATAAAAACAAAGATAAAATCAAGAATAAATTTTTTATAATATTTTTTCTTAATATTTTAAAAACAAGAAAAGATTTTTCTTTAAAGCCAAATACCTTTTCCTTAACATTAATTTCTTCTTTAATACTAAAATTATCCTGCTCTTTTTTAGATATAGCTCCATTATTAATCTCAATAATGTCGTCACAAATATCCTCAAAAATCTCTTTATCATGTGACACAACAATAACAAGCTTACCAATAGATTCTTTTTTTAATAGGGAAGCAATAATCTTTGAATTCTCTTCATCCAAATTGCCAGTTGGCTCATCACAAAAGATAACAGGCTTATCCATAAGAATTGCACGTGCAATCGCAACTCTTTGTTTCTGCCCACCAGATATTTGATTAGGATAATGATCTAAAATATCAGATATTTGGCATTCATTACATACATCCATTATTTCATCAGTTAATGAGGCTAATAAAATGTTTTCTCTAACAGTTAGGTAATCAATTAATTGATAATCCTGAAAAATAATAGAGTAGAAATTTATAGTATCATAATTGTTTATAACCTCTCCTGCAGTAGGCTTATCTAAACCAGATAAAATATTTAATAGTGTGGTTTTTCCACAACCACTTCTTCCAGAAATAAAAAACAAACCCTTATCTGGAAATTCTAAATTAATATTTGAAAGGGCCAAACATGAGTTGGTCTGACTTCCTTTATTATATATTTTTTCAACATTATTAAGTTTTATCATATTATATACCTTTTCATACAACAAACTAATGATTATAAGCTTTAATATTTAAGCTCATAATCTACAAGACCATCATAGAAATGATCCTCATGGGATACAAGAATAACTGAACCCTCGAATTCCTTTAACGCATTATATAATGCTTCTTTAGTATTAAGGTCTAGATGATTTGTGGGCTCATCTAGAATTAATATATTGCTTTTTTTCATAAGCATTAATCCAAGTCTAACACGAGTCTGCTCTCCTCCAGATAATTCTCTCATACTCTTAATCGCAAGATCTCCCTTAATACCAACCTTGGCAAGTACGCTTCTTAATTCTAGATCCGTTTTAAGCGGATAAAATCCTCTTAAATAATTAACTGGTGTAATATCAGGATATTCTTCCTCCTGCTTGAAATAATTAATATCTGCAGATGGATTAAACTTATATTCTCCACTTATTGGATTAATAATACCAAGTACTGTCTTTAACAATGTAGATTTACCAATTCCATTTTTTCCAATAATCGCAACCTTTTCATTTTGCTTTATAAGGATATTTAATGGTTCAAGCAGTGGCTTATTATATCCAATTACTAAATCCTTTGTTTTTAAAACCTCTTGTCCAAGACCTCTTGAAAAAGGGAATTTAAACTTAATATTCATAGTAGCCTCTGGTCTATCAAGACGTTCAAGATGCTCAAGCATCTTTACTCTTGATTGAGCAGCTCTTGCTGATGTAGCTCTTACCCTATTCTTTTCAATAAAGGCCTCTGTTTGCTTAATGAATTTTTGTTGATTATTATATTCACGCTCATAATGCTCATTTCTTATTGCTGATTCCTTTAAATAGAAATTATAATCTCCCTTATATCTTTCCATCTTCTTATTAGAAAGCTCATATACAACCTTTGCAATTTGTGAAATAAAATATGTATCATGTGATATACAAACAAAGGCTTTTGGGTAACCATTTAAATATTTAATAAGCCACTCAACATGCTCCTTATCAAGAAAGTTAGTAGGCTCATCTAAAAGTAAGACATCATGATTTTCTAATAGCATCTTAGCTAAAAATACTTTTTCTCTTTGCCCTCCTGATAGAGTTTTAAGAGGTGTATCCATATCAATTGATTGAAGACCAAGACCATTAACAACATTACCTATTGTTGAATTAACTGCATAAAAGTTTTTCTTTTCAAGCTCCTCACCAATTTGTGAGGCAATATTTAATAATCTATCATAATCATATTCAGGTGCTGTTGTAAGCATCTCATAATAATGATTCATTTCCTTCTCTTTATCAAATAAAGGCTTAAAAACACCATAGATATAATCTCCAACACTTTGATCCTTTTTAACTAAAAGATGCTGATCTAGATATGAAAATGTAACACCAGGAGTCCATATAACACTACCCTTATCAGGGATTATATTTTTAGTGATGATATTCATAAATGTAGACTTACCACATCCATTTTTACCAACAATTACTATATGCTCCCCTTCATTAATTCTAAATGAGGCCTCATTATATAGTTCATTATCTGTATATTTAAATTTAATTCCTTCTACATCAAGTAAGCTCATATTTATTCTCCAAACCAAGGCTTTATTTCAAAATGTATGTCCTTATCATTAAAAGGATCATGGAAATCTATAAGATATGATGTAAGATGTAGTGCATCTCCTTCACCATATAGTGGATCTCCAACTATTGGATGACCAATAGACTCTAGATGGACCCTTATTTGATGACACCTTCCACTTAAAAGTTCTAGATGTAATAATGTATTTCCATCTACATACTTTAAAACCTTATATTTTGTGACAGCACTCTTACCATTAGGATCAACCCTTCTAAGAATACCCTCACCTCTAGAAATTGGTACCTCAATAGTACCACTAGACTCAATTATACCACAGGCCATAGCCAAATAGCATCTAGAAATTTTATCTATATTTTTAGATAAAATAGTTGCACTATATTTATCCTTGGCAACTATTAAAAGTCCCTCTGTATCCTTATCAAGCCTATTAATAAAATGGATTGTATTATCCATTTTGTTTTTTTCATAATAGGCAATAATTGCGTTATATAAGGATTTGAAATCATTATAGCCAGTAGGTATTGTCTTAAGACCTCTTGGCTTGTTAATAATCATATATTCCTTACATTCATAAACTATATCAAGAGGAAGCTCATATAGATGTGAATCATCTAATTTATCAGGCTCATATTCTACTATTAGCTTGTCTCCACTGCTTATTTTAAAATGAGCCTTTGCTTCAAGTCCATTTATATAATATTTAACATTCATCTTTTTTAAATGGCGTTGAAATTTTCTTGAAACATTATCTTTTATATAATCTTTAATTGTTGAATTATTTTCTATATCATATTCTAATCTTTTCATAATAGGCTCTTCATATCCTTTGGAAGTGGTGATTCTAAGTGAATGCTCTTAAATGTGTAAGGCTCACAAAAATCAAGTTCTGCAGAATGCAGTGCTTGTCTTTTAATTTGCTTTTGTGAACCACCATACATTAAATCTCCAAGAAGTGGATGATTAAAATGTGAAAAATGAACTCTTATTTGATGATTACGACCTGTGGAAAGTGTAACAAATACTAAGCTATTTCCACCCTTTAGCTTTTTTACTGTTTTATAATATGTGATAGCACTTTGTCCTGTCTTAGATACTCTTTTTTTACCATTAATGTGCCTATGCTCTCCTATAGGAAGATCTATTACTCCCTCCTCTGGATTCATAACACCTGATATTATGGCATAATATGATCTTTTAATTTCATGAGTTGAAATTAAATAATTAAAATATGCGGCTGTTAAAACATCTTTAGCAAACATTACAAGCCCAGATGTATCAGTATCAATTCTATGAAGATATTTAACACTTCTATTTATACCTAAAGCCTTATAATATCCTGCAACATAATTTACAAGACATCCTGTCTTACTCTTGCTATCAGGATGTACCATAAGTCCTGCAGGCTTATCTACTATAAGAAGGTATTCATCCTCATAGATAATATTTAAATGCTTATTCTCTGGAATAAAATCTATCTCCTCATCAAAGATAATAGTTAGAACATCACCTGTTCTAACCATTGTCTCAATAGTCGCATAATTATTATTCAATAAAAATTCACATTTAGCTCTTTTTTCCTTACCAAGATGATAAAACTCAAGCATGTTTCTTATATGCATATTATTAAATTTTTCATTTACTTGGTAGCAGGTTTCACTCATGATTAGCTCCTTAATAATAAATATATAATAAACACCTTTGGCTTTGAAGCCGCAAGTATTGACATTTCTTCTATGCTAAGATTTTTCTGTAATACATATTTTAGCAATGACTGTGAAGATATTCTTGATACAAAGTCCTTCTTCTTATTAATATTTTTTAATCTATTATATCCTTCAAATAGGTTTTCAGGTACACTTACCTCAGCAAGAGATTGATGAAGCTTTGTAATAAAATCATCTAAATCATAAACCTTAAAATGGTCTAATGCCATAAACTCTCCTGCGATTTCAATAGCTCTAATATAATATTCAAAATCAGTTAAAGGTCTTGTAGTTGAATTTTCTAGAATATGATAGATATCTCCTTCTATTTCAGGCTTAACATTGCTTTTAATCTTATTCTTATTCATATAATTAATAACCTTAACTATTTCAAGAATAAAATGACGAGACATACCATTATCCTCTACTATATTAAACGCATATTTAAAGCCCATAAGCTCCCCATAGGCTTTTCTTGCATCAATATATCCCAAATCAAAATTGCGTTTAATTTGTTCTCTATCAAATTTTAAAAATCCACCAAGTGACCATCTAGGATATATATATTTGATAAATGATTTATTTAAAAATTCCTTATGTGTAATATTTGGTGAAAGATCAACTGCAACAATATCCTGTGCTCCAAGCTCAATAGCAAAATTAACTGGCATATTATCATAATAACCACCATCTATATATGATTCACGACCGATTTTACAAACCTGAAGAATTGGAAATGCTGAAGCTGTAGCTACTAAATATTTGTTTACAAGCTCTGGCTTAAGATTGTTTAAAACTATCTCCTTTCCTTGAAAGCTTGGAAACTTTGTTACAACAATTCCACAAATAACATCAGATGAAATTATTTTTTCTGGAAAAATATATTTATCCATTAGCTCATAAAAGGGAGATACATCTCCTCCAAGTTTTTTGATATATGAGCCTAAGAATCCTATTAAATTATCCTTTTGCTTAAGAGAATATTTTAAAGATACATTTTCATCATATTTAAATGCATCCTTCATGATCTTATCTAGAGTTACAATATCCCAAACCTCCATATCAAGATCAAATGTATGCTGTGCATACATAGCTGCATTTAAGGCTCCTATTGATGTACCTGTGACAATATCAAACTTTATACCTTTCTCGTCTAGATATTTCCACACACCAGCCTCATATGATCCTTTAGCTCCTCCTCCACAAAAAACTAGTCCTCTTTTCATTTTAAATGCTCCTCTCTCTCCCTTTTAGAGAATACACATCCACAATATTCCTGTCTATAAATATTGTATTCATGAGATAGCTCAATGCTTCTTTTATATCCTTCCTCCTTTTTAAAATTAGAGTAAAGATATTTAACACCATACTTTTGTTCTAGCATATATCCTATCTCATTACACCATTCTGCACTTTTATATGGTGAAATTGATATTGTTGTTGTGAAATAATCAAATCCAAGCTCCTTAGCCTTCTTTGCTGTCTTTTCCATGCGGAATTTATAGCATTCGTAGCATCTTTGGCTTCTCTCTCCAAGATTTTCTAGGCCTTTAACAGCCTCATAATAATTCATAGGATTATAATCATCTGCAATAACATCAATACCAAGGCCTAGACAATCACATATCTTTTTTTGCTCATTAAGTCTATGATAATATTCCTCCTCTGGATAAATATTATCATTAGTATAAAAGATAGTCGTGTCAAAATATTTTGACACAACCTCCTGAGTATGTGATGAACAAGGTCCACAGCAGCTATGTAATAATAGCCTTGGTCTATTTTCTAATGATTCACAAAATTTAATAAAATCCTTATAATTAGTAATCAAGGCTATCACTCCTTCCTATTCCTCATTTACAAAATATGAGTTTATTTGTGCAACAACAACCTTATGATATCCTCCGTGGCTTTTATAGAATTTTTCTATTAGTGACTTATCTATAAAGCCATCCTCTTCTATATCTCCTACATAAAGCTTACTACATTTAAAAATGTATGAAGCTTCCTTAGCATAATAAATATCAGCATCTACATCATAGATTGGAGTAAGTCCAATCTCACTAAACTTATCTTTATAATCATGTCCTGATATTTTTCCTGCAAGAGTTAGGTTTTCCTTATATTCTCCATTAAAGAATGAAACAGTGAACTTTGGATTTTTTTCTAAATAAGCCCACGTTGCTCTTTCAGGGCGGATGAATAAAATAATAACATTCTTATTCCAAAGCTTTCCAACGCTACCCCAAGATACAGTCATTGGATTATATCCATCCTTTCCACCAGCTGTGACCAATGCAAAGTCCTCACCAATTTCTTTAAATGGGTTTTTTACATAATCTAAATCAATAATTTGCTTAATCATAATATCCTCCTAAGCTAGTAAAATAATACAAGTAATTAAATTGTTTATAAAATGCATAATCATTGTTACATACACATTCCTATTACTATATTCATAGGCAAATGCCAATATAGCTCCTGATATAAAATATGGAATAGATATTAATAAGAATTCTAAAACATCTACATCTGTAGTTGATATTATATGCGGAAGTGCAAAAGCTATAATTGAAATTAATATAGGAACCCATTTTGGTTTATCATTAAATATATTGAAAATTGATTTTCTATAAATAAGCTCCTCAACTATAGGTCCAAAAATTGAAGTTATTATAAGCATTATTACTCCATATTTTTTATATTTAAATACACTCTCTAATACTTCTTCATTTACTGAATTATTGCCTATTATCTTTTCTATTAGCTTTCCTATTAAAAAGATAATTATAAATAATAATAATCCACCTACAATTGCAAGTATTATATTAAATACCTTATTTTCCTTAAGCTTTGAGAAATCCTCTATTAAATCCTTATGTAATACAAGGCATAATAATATAGCTACAGGTATGTAGCTTATAGCCATAGACCATGTATTACATGCGGCAGCTATTTTATCAAGTGAATAATCTCCTGATACACTACTCATAGCATTTACTATAGTTTTAAATGAATATGAATCAGTCTCATAGCATTTAACAATAAGTGCCATTCCTATTGTACCTACTACCAAATAAAAAATAAGGTACATTATAATCGCAAGAAATGATCTTTTTTTAACATCTTCTAAATCATACATTTATAAATCACCATTTTTATTATATCACAAACAAATCTTTAATTATATTATTTGAAATATAATTATTATTAAAGTATAATGGTTTACGGAGGTAATTTGTATGTATAGCGAAAACATTTGGATAAAATCTGACCAAACTAAGGATATATTTGCGTTTGGTGAGGATTATAAAGAGTTTATCTCAAAGTGCAAGACTGAGCGTCTTTGTACTAAGGAGGCTGTTAAGGAATTAGAGGCTAAGGGATTTAAAGAAATCTCTACACTAAAGACTCTTAAGGCTGGAGATAAGGTATATAAGGTTAATAAGGGAAAGAATGTATGTGCATTCATTATTGGTAAAAAGGATGTACGTGAAGGATTAAGAATCCTTGGTGCTCATATTGATTCACCAAGAATGGATTTAAAGCAAAATCCTTTATATGAAAAGAAAGGATTTGCTCTTCTTGATACTCACTATTATGGTGGAATCAAGAAATATCAATGGGTTACTATTCCTTTAGCACTTTATGGCGTTGTTGTTAAGAAGGATGGTAGTGTTATTGATATTAACATTGGTGATGGTAAGGATGATCCTGTATTAGGAGTAACTGACCTTTTAATTCATTTAGCTGCTGATCAAATGACTAAGAAGGCTAATGTTGTTATTGAAGGTGAGGATTTAGACCTTACTGCTGGTTCTATTCCTACAGAAGATAAAAAGGATCCTGTTAAGAAGAACATTTTAAAGCTTATTAAGGATAAATATAATATTGATGAGGAGGATTTCCTATCTGCTGAAATCGAGGTAGTACCTGCAGGTCCTGCAAGAGATTATGGTCTTGATAGATCAATGATTGCTGGATATGGACATGATGATAGATCATGTGCATACACATCATTAAGAGCAATTCTTGATGTTGAAAACCCAGAATATACTTCTTGTACTATTCTTGTTGATAAGGAGGAAATTGGTTCTGTTGGAGCTACAGGAGCACAAAGCTATTTCTTCGAGAATGCTATTCTTGAGGTTTTAGATAAAACTGGTGATGCTTCTCTTCTTACACTTCGTAAGACATTAGAGAATTCAAAGATGCTATCAAGTGATGTATCAGCTGGTGTTGATCCTCTATATACTTCTGCATTTGAGGAAAACAATGCTTGCTTCCTTGGTAAGGGTATTGTATTTAACAAATATACTGGTGCTCGTGGTAAGAGTGGTTCTAACGATGCAATGCCTGAATATTTTGCATGGATTAGAAATATTATGGATAATGATGGAATATTCTATCAAACTGCAGAGCTTGGACGTGTTGACCAAGGTGGTGGAGGAACAATTGCCTACATTCTTGGCAATACAAATATGAATGTTGTTGATGCTGGTATCCCAGTACTTAATATGCATGCTCCTATGGAGATTGTATCTAAGGCTGATGTATACGAAGCATACAAGGCTTATAAGACATTCCTTACAAAGTAAAAAAATGAGGTTACAGATTGAACTGTAACCTCTTTTTACTTTAGTTTTCGTAATAAGCTGTAGAAATACTTGATATTAGGATTCCTGTTACTGTCTTATTACCATTGCCTCTATAAATATAGAATGTTGTAGTACCATTAATTTCAAATTCATATGTAAATGCTGTTACATTACCAGTTGATACAATTTCTGACTTAGTGTCACTTCCACCCTTTGATACAATAAGAGCTGCATCTCTATCCTCAGTAGTATTAAAATAAGCATTAATTGTAATAATTACAGTACCTGTACCATTTACGGTAATAGCTATATGCTTATCACTTGCTGAACCATTTCCACCAAGCTTAATTGCTCCACCTGAAAGTGTAATCTTTGATGTATCAGAAGTAACTACACTATAATCTCCAAGATTATCTAGGCTTGTTAAAGTTGAACAATCAAGATTATATTCTGCTGTAGCCTTTGGTCTATTAGCCTCAACAAGCTCAGCTACCTTAGCCTCTACTGCAGTTAATGTAGAAAGATTTGTTACACTTCCTCTATCATCAATATTTAATTGATTATATTGAGCTCTTACAGCCTCAGCCGCAGCTCCTACCTCTTTATAATTATCATTAGTTATATCAGCAACTGCAGTTAAATTATTAATTGCTTCAACAACTACCAAAGGATCTGGATATGTTCTTGTAGGATCTGTTACACTAACATGTGTAATACCTGCCTCAATTTGTGCAGATACACTCTTTGGCATTAAATTAGATGGGTTAATGTATGCTTCTGGTGTTTGATTTACATCAAATTTAATTGTTTCACTACCATTTAATCCACTAATATTCTTTAATGATAGATGATCTGCTATATATGCTGCCTCAACGAAGGCTCCATATTTGTTATAATGAGTTGCCTCATGATCGCTATCTGCAAATGCACTATCAAATCCTTGTGGCCAAGTTCCTGTTAATGAATTTGGCTTTAATGCCATTAATGTATGAGCATAAGTTGATGTAGCTGTCTCAAGCATATTTTTTGTATCACTAAATAGGTCAACAAGCATAACATCCTCTTCCTCTGCAAGCTGCTTCATAGCAGTTACATATGCGAAATCTGTACCATGTAGACCTGGTCCTGATTTTAAAGTACCATCACTATTAAATGATACACGACCTACTGGAGTTACAAGAACTGGAGTTGCACCTCTTTCTCTTGCAACATCAATATACTCCTTTAAATATCCCTTATATGTACCATTGCTTCCATCACTATTATATGCAAAATATGTTGACCCATATTTAGCTATATTAGTCTTTGTTGATGATGTCATATCAGTCGGAAGATTTTCAGTTGTACTTTGCTTATTATTTGGTGTAACTGTTGGATATACTCCATTAACAGGAGTTCCTAGTGGTACAAATCTTTCATATTTGTAGCTTGTATCTGACTGAGCCTTAGTATCATCATCATTATGACCAAATTGAATGAATAGGTAATCATCTGAATCAATTGTATCAGCAATAGCCTTAGAATCATTTAATTTAAATGATGGACTATCACCATCTATATCATATAATCTTCCTTCATTAATAAATGAACGAGATGATCTTCCACCCTCTGCACAATTAATAACATCAACAGATGATGGTAGATATGTATCAAGATATTGACCCCATCCTGCAATATATTGATCTGTCGTATATGTCTTTACTGTAGAATCTCCTGCAAGATAAATCTTTATATTACCATCCGCTGCCTTCTTTGAGAAAGTCTCTCTTATAGCTGCAGGTGTAGTTTCCTCTGTTTTATCATCATTTGATGTATCACCTTTTGATGTATCATCAGTTGAAGTATCTGTTGTATCATTTGATGTATCATCATTTATTGTATCGTCATCAGTTTCAGATATATTCTTATCATCTACTTTACTACTATCATCCTTACATGATACAAGTGTTAATGCACTAACCATCGCAAGCCCTAGTGCTGATAGGCTTAATAATCTTTTAATTTTCATTTTTTTCATCCTTTCAAATTATTTTTCTTTTTTCTAAATACATTATACTTTTATAAACATTCGATTTTAAGTAATTTTAATGCCGTTTGAAAGCGTTTTATGTCATTTTTTCGAATGTTGTGGTATAATAGTATTGGGGTGATAAAAAATGGTTTCAATAAAAGATACTATTAAGTTTATGCTTGCAAATATTATGTTTACACTTCGTGAATACAAATACATTAGTTTAACTGAAGCTAATCCTTCTCATTATCATGGAAGGGATACAATAGAAATTCATTATATTAAAAGTGGTAGCGGAAGGGTTATTATTAATAATGAGTCTTATCCTGTTGAGGCTGGTTCCTTCTTTATGGTACCTGGTTTAATCGCACATTCACAAATCCCAGATGATGGAAAAAAACTTGAAAAATATTCAATTTATTTATTATATGATGCACATAGAGGATTTCAAAAATATCTTCCTCTACTTGATAGAATAATGGTTGGTAAGGATAGATATAATATTTGTCATTCATTTGATAAAGCATTATACGAGCTTACAAATAAAGGATTTGGATATAATGAAATTGTTGTATCATGCTTTAAAGAAATATTTGTAACACTTCTTCGTGATATAGGATTTAATAATGAACGTATTACAAAATGGAATCCTGATACACTTGAGTTTGAAATTGAAGAAATGCTTATAAATGAGTTTAAAACTATTACAGTTGATGAAATGGCTAAAAGATGTTATATGAGTGTGCGTGATCTTCAAAGATTTTTAGATAAGGCTTATAGTAAATCATTTACAGATTTAAAAATGGAATATAGAATGAGCTTTGCTGCTAATAAGCTTCAGTTTAGTAATGACTCTATTTCTAAAATTGCAGATGATTGTGGTTATTCTTCTTCTGAGCATTTTAGCTATGCATTTAAAAATTATTATAAGGTTTCGCCAAGTAAATATAGAAAAGAAAAATTGGCTGAGTCATAAGCTCAGCCAATATTTTTTTATTCACTTCTTAATGCTTGTACTGGATCACGACGAGCAGCATTCTTTGCTGGCATAATACCAGCAATGAATGTTAAGAACATTGATAATAAGATCATTATAACTGCTGTAGGTATTGTTAGATGGCAAATTGATTTAATTGCACCATCAGTACCTGCATTCGCACCCGCATTTATTAATAGACATAGAACTCCTGTAACAAATATTCCAAATACTCCTGAAGAGAATCCAATCATTAAAGTCTCTGCAGTGAATAGGTTTGATACATCCTTCTTACGTCCTCCAAGAGAACGAATAACTCCAATTTCCTTAATACGCTCTACTACAGATACATATGTTATAATTCCAACCATTACTGTTGATACTACAAGTGATAATGCAGTAAAGGCTACTAAAGCTACAGTTACTATTTGAATCATAGAATTAATCATATTTATAATTAAAGCTACGTTATCTGTATATTTAATCTCTCCAGTCTTCTCAACAAAAGTATACTTAGATAAATCAGTTTCATCAGTTACATCTGCCATATGAAGTATTTCATAATCTGAATTATAATAATATCCTTCATTTCTATCAGCCTCAGTTAATGTCTTTTGACCAAGAACTGTTGAATATGTTAAATCAGATGATGTAATAAATGAATCATATACATTAAATGTAACATCATTTGATGAATTCCATAGATCAAGATAATCAGTTACTAAATCCTTCTTATCAAAATTAATAGGATAGAACTTAATTGTTTCAGGAAGCTCCTCTGCCGCAAGATATCTTAAATCTACTGTATAATTAAGATATTCATATCCTGTTGAAGATGAACCATATCCAAACATCTTTAGTAATGATGACATTTGGTTAACCTCTCCTACATATACTGTATTTGAAGTGTTTGTAACAGTCTTACCAGCACCACCATTTTGAGTTGGGTTTGTATAATAATAAGGTAGGTTATATTCTAGTCCATATAATGAATGAATAGTTACATCATTTTCAGAATCATAAATACCATCTCTTAATACCTTTGCGATTGTTGTATCATAATTTGTTTTAATCATTTGACGAGCAAGCTCATCTGAATATAAGAATCCTGTTGAAAGTGAACCATATGATACACCCTTCTTAGGCTTAACAATTCCACAAATATTTAATTCAATCTTACTTGCACTTGAGAATGATGAATTATATTTATAATTGTATTTAAAGAAGTTTTGAACTCCTGTAGGTGTAGGATTTATAGAATATATAGCATCATTTGAATACCAAGTAAACTTCTTTCCAAGAAGCTCTTCATATTCAAAATGAGTAGGATATCCAGCTGCAGTTTTAGCATCCTCATATGATTTAACTAAATCCTCATATGTTTCTTCTTTACCAGTTAATGATGTAAGTAATCCATCATAAACCATATTGAAGAATTCCTCTTGAGTGAAATATCCAAGCTGTGCTAATAATAAATCTGATAGCATTGATTTCTCATCAAGAACAATAATTACATCATTTGTCTTTGAAGGAAGATTTCCATAGACTACATCATATTGAGTTGAAATATAATCATTATCAGATACAGATTGTGAGAATGTTGATGTAAGCTGAGTAATTATATCAGCATAATCTGCATAATCATCCATTTCCTTGATAAGTGATGAATATAATCTATTAATTGATTGAATAGATTGTACCTGCTTAGGCTCAACGCCAGGGTGCTCAACACCATCATATCCAATACTAAACTCAGTAAATAGATTTGGTGTTATATCTAGTCCATAATCTAATGATATTGCACTATAATATTCAGATGGCATAGACATTACAAAATCTACATAATCCTTATTGATAGCATTCTTTGTCATCATATTTAATAATACCTCTTGATTTCCAACAAGGTATTGAATCATTGAATTTACATTTACATAATCTCCAGCTTCAAGAGCTTTTCTTGTATCCTTAAGTGAAGAACGGCCCATAAATGATGAATAATCTACTGCAGTTTCACCAACCTCAATTGGGTTTCCTGATAGCATATCATCTTGCATTTCATCAATATAATCATTTACTCCACGAGAAACTGCAAGTACTGTAGCTACTCCAATTATTCCAATTGAACCAGCAAGTATTATCATAAATGTTCTCTTAGCCTTAGACATAAGGTTTTTAAATGATAGCTTGAAGGCAGTCCAGAAGCTCATCTTAGCTCTTTCCTTCTTCTTTCTATTATCAATAACCTCAACATCTTCATTATTTATTTGATTAATCTCAGCTATTTCCTCTTCTTCACTAAATGGATTAGTATCCTCAATAACCTCTCCATCCTTTAAACGAACAATACGAGTTGAATACTTCTCTGCAAGCTCAGGATTATGTGTAACCATGATTACAAGTCTATCTTCAGCGATTTTTTTAATAAGATCCATGATTTGTACAGATGTTTCTGAATCTAGTGCTCCTGTTGGCTCATCAGCAAGTAGGATTTCTGGATTATTTACAAGTGCACGTGCAATAGCAACTCTTTGGCATTGTCCTCCAGATAATTGATTAGGCTTCTTATTATATTGTCCCTTTAATCCAACCTGATCAAGTACTACTCTTGCTCTCTCTTCTCTTTCTTCCTTAGAGATACCAGCAATTGTTAATGCTAGTTCTACGTTTTGAAGAATTGTTTGGTGAGGAATTAGATTATAGGCTTGGAAAATAAATCCAACTCTATGGTTACGATATACATCCCAATCTCTATCATTAAATTCCTTTGTTGATACTCCATTAATGAATAGGTCTCCTGATGTATATTTATCAAGTCCTCCAATAATGTTTAATGTTGTAGTCTTTCCACATCCTGATGGACCTAGAATAGATACAAACTCATTTTTTCTAAATGATAGGTTAATTCCCTTTAAGGCATTAACCTCTGTGTCTGCCACATAATACTTTTTTACGATATCCTTTAATCTTAACATTCTACATACCTCTACTATTTATTAATTTATATAGATCCATTACAAATCTATCAAATTCCTCTTCACCTAAAACATTGATAGCTTTTTCTACCTTTTCCCTCAAAAAATCTCTTACACAATCTATCGTTTCATTTCCTTTTGATGTTAAATGAACCTTTGTAATTCTTTTATCAGTTGGATCCTTAAGACGTTCTACCTTTCCTTGTTTTTCAAGGTTATTTACTATAACAGCCATTCTTGCGGTTGATACATTAATTAGATTTGCAAGTTCTGTTACAGTTTTATCTCCATCTGATAGGTAACAAACAACATAGGTTTGTCCTTGAACAGAATCATTTAATAATCTATTTGGACGATATTTCATAAACTTTTCTACATATTCATCTACTGTCATTTAATAGCTCCTAAAAAATTACCTAACCCCGTTAGCAATCTCATTATATACCTCATTATTTTTATAATCAATCATTATATATCATAAAACGTTTTCATTGTTTTTTAATGATATTACAAAATAAACAATATATGAATTATTAATCTCCATTCTTAATTGAAATAAAATTATACTTATAGTATAATCATAAATGTCGGGTGATTATATGAAGGAAATAGGATTTATTGAAATAAAAAATGGTGTTTCAAAGGCAATTTATGATGCCTGCCATAATTTAAATGAATATACAATGAATCATTTACTTAAAGCTAAAGAAAGGGAGCACACTCCTCTTGCCTGTGAGATTATGCAAAATATTATTGATAACGCAAATCTTGCAAGAGAGGAGCATATACCAATGTGTCAGGATACAGGTATTGTTACCTGCTTTGCCTATATTGGATATGATGTACATTTAACATGTGACCTATATGAGGCTATTAATGCTGGAGTAAAGGATGCATATGAAAAATATTATTTAAGAAAAAGTGTAGCTAATGCTATTACAAGAATTAATACTAAGGATAATACACCAGCTATAGTTCATGTAAAAATGATTCCTGGAGATAATTTAAGATTAATACTTGCTCCTAAGGGTGCTGGTTCTGAAAATATGAGTAAGATGGCTATGCTAAATCCTACTGATGGTATTGAAGGTATTAAGAAGTTTGTAGTAGATGCAGTAAAGTCAGCAGGTGGTAGACCTTGTCCTCCTCTTTTCTTAGGAGTTGGTATTGGTGGTAATTTTGAGACCTGCTGTGAAATGGCTAAGGAAGCATTAATGCGTACTACGCCTTCATCTGATCCACAAATAAGAGAGATTGAAGAGCAAATTAAGGATTTATGTAATAAGACATTTATTGGACCTATGGGTCTTGGTGGAGAAACAACAGTTTTTGAGGTATTTGTTAATTCAGTACCTTGTCATATTGCTTCTCTTCCTGTTGCTGTAAATATTCAATGTCATGCAAATAGACATCAAGAGGTGGTGCTATAATGGATTTTAAAACATTACATGCAGGAGATATTATAACATTTACTGGTACTGTATATACAGCAAGAGATGCTGCTCACCTAAGATTAAAGGGCATTATTGATAATGGTGGTGAATTACCTGTAGATTTTACAGATTCACTTATTTATTATGCAGGACCTACACCTACAAAGCCAGGTGAGATAATTGGTTCTATTGGACCTACTACTTCATCTCGTATGGATAAGTTTATTGATTACATGCCAACACTAAAAATTAAAGGAATGATTGGTAAAGGTCCAAGAGATCCTTATGTGTGTGAAGCATGTAAAAAATATGGTCTTGTATATTTTGTTGTAACAGGTGGAGCAGGAGCTCTTCTTTCTAAAAGAATTACTTCTGCTAAAGAGGTAGCATTCGAGGATCTTGGATGTGAATCAATTAAGAAGCTTACAGTTAAGGATTTTCCTCTAATTGTAGCTTATGATACATATGGAAATAGTGTTTTTGAAAGGAAGAATTAATTAATATGGATTTAAAAGAAAAATCATTAAAAGCTCATGAGGGTGGAAAGTTTACAACAGGTTGTAAGCTACCACTTGAAAATAGAGAGGATTTAAGTATTGCATATACTCCAGGTGTTGCTGAACCTTGTAAGGAAATTAATAAGGACCCTGAGCTTGCATATAAGTATACTTCAAAGGCTAATACAGTTGCGGTTATCTCTGATGGTACTGCTGTATTAGGTCTTGGTGATATTGGACCTATGGCAGGACTTCCTGTTATGGAAGGTAAATCAGCATTATTTAAGAGATTTGCAAATATTGATTCAGTACCAATTGTACTTGATACAAAAGATCCTGATGAGATTGTAAGAACTGTAGAGATTCTTGCTCCTACTTTTGGAGGAATTAATCTGGAGGATATTTCAGCACCAAGATGTGTTGATATTGAGCGTAGACTAATTAAGTCATTAAATATTCCTGTAATGCATGATGATCAGCATGGTACTTCTATCGTTGTTGGAGCTGCAGTTATGAATGCGGCTAGATGTACTGGTAAGAAGCTATCTGATTTAACAGTTGTTATGTCTGGTACAGGTGCTGCTGGTTCAAATATTGCAAGAATGCTAAAGAGACTAGGTGTTAAAACAATTTATGCTTCAAATAAAGATGGAGTTGTAGATATTAAGAATTATGATAAATATGACTTCTTAATCAAAGAGCTTCTTGATGATGGTATCATTGATACTAAGCCAGGTCATGATAATACACTTGCTTCATTATTAAAGGATGCGAATGTATTTGTTGGAGTTTCAGCTCCAAGACTTGTTACTACTGAAATGGTAAAAACAATGAAGGATCCATTCGTATTTGCAATGGCAAATCCTACTCCAGAAATCACTTATGAGGAGGCAATTGCTGGAGGAGCTGTAATTGTTGGTACAGGTCGTAGTGATTATCCTAATCAAATCAATAATCTATTAGCCTTCCCTGGAATCTTCCGTGGTGCACTAGATGCAAAGGCTACAAAGATTACTGAAGGTATGAAGATGGCTGCTGCTAAGGCATTAGCAAATCTTATTGATGATAAGGACCTAAAGCCTGATTATATTATCCCTTCTGCTTTCGATGAAC
>Ga0247608_10002178_pt1 | contig 25195 bp, 12 predicted proteins | sample 176DNAGHGlowgp2_FD_193490 | JGI IMG/M metagenome (GOLD analysis project Ga0247608, IMG submission 193490) | Sheep rumen microbial communities from Palmerston North, Manawatu-Wanganui, New Zealand - 1766 DNA GHGlow gp2 | ecosystem: Host-associated > Mammals > Digestive system > Stomach > Rumen ... | reverse complement strand
TTAAGATTGTTTTCTCTTGCACCTTTTACGATAAGATAGTCCGCAGGTTTTCTCCTTTTCTTAGGCACCGGTATGCTTAATTTTCCGCTAAGATACTGTCCGGTGATAGAGTTGGGATTCTTTGATATCTCCTCCGCAGTACCGATGGCTACTACCTCGCCGCCGTTTGAGCCCGCTCCCGGACCTATGTCTATGATACAGTCGGCGGCCCTCATGGTGTCCTCGTCATGCTCTACCACTATCAGAGAATTGCCCAGGTCCTTGAGATCCTTAAGTGCTTTGATGAGTTTTCCGTTATCTCTCTGATGCAGTCCTATACTCGGTTCATCCAATATATAAGCTACTCCTACAAGACCCGAGCCTATCTGTGTGGCCAGCCTTATACGCTGTGCCTCGCCTCCTGAAAGAGATGCCGTGGCTCTGGAAAGTGTAAGGTAATCAAGACCTACCTCGATCAAAAATCCGATACGGGCATTTATCTCTTTTAAGATAAGTCCTCCTATCTTCTTCTGCATCTCGGTGAGTTCTAAGGACTTCATGAACTTTGAGAGCTCCACTATCGACAGGTCGGTAACCTCAGATATATTCTTATCCCCCACCGTAACAGCTAAGGCTTCTTTCTTCAGTCTCTTACCCTTACATGTGGCACAGGGGATGATCTGCATGTACTGCTCGTATTCCTGTTTGGTGCTTTCAGCCGCCTCACGGTATCTGCGCTTAATATTGCCCATGATGCCGTCAAAAGCGGTATCAAACGTGCCCTCGCTGTGGGCACCTTTATAATATATGTTGAGCCTTCTTCCCTCGGTTCCGTACAGGATGAGGTTTCTCTCACGCTCTGAGAGCTGATTGAAGGGCTTTTTAAGATTGATCTTATACTCCTTAGCCATAGCATCAAGTATGATGCGCCCGTAAGAGCCCGTATCAGGCAGGGATTTCCATCCCGGTACGGTGATGGCATCCTTTTCTATGATGCTCATGTTCTGATCGGGTATGATAAGGTCCAGGCTAAACTCCTGGCGTGAACCTAAGCCCGCGCAGTCAGGACATGCACCAAACGGGTTATTGAATGAGAAAGTACGGGGCTCGAACTCCTCTATACTTATACCGCAGTCGGGACAGGAGAAGTTCTGGCTTAATGTTATCTCTGTCGGAAGTGCCTCTGCTGTCTTTCCCGACTTAGCTGACTTTTCTCCGTCGGATGAAGCAGTGTCACTGCCTGCAGGGCTTCTGACTATCTCGCATACAGTAAGCCCTCCTCCAAGCTTAAGACTGCTCTCGAGTGAGTCTGATAGTCTCTTTTCTATACCTTCCTTAACCACAAGTCTGTCTATAATGACAGATATATTGTGTTTGATATTTTTGTCGAGCTTGATGTCCTCGCTTAAGTCATACATATGCCCGTCCACGGATACACGCACGTAGCCGCTGCGTCTGGCCTGATCGAACACCTTTGTGTGCTCACCTTTTCTACCGCGTACCACGGGGGATAATAGCTGTATCCTGGTGCTTGCAGGCAGTGCCATGATCTCGTCCACCATCTGGTCTATGGTCTGTCTCTTGATCTCTTTTCCACAGTTAGGGCAATGAGGTATGCCTATCCTTGCATAAAGCAGACGGAAGTAATCATAGATTTCCGTGACTGTACCTACGGTCGAACGGGGGTTATGGTTGGTTGACTTCTGGTCTATGGATATGGCGGGAGGAAGCCCTTCTATGGACTCCACATCGGGCTTTTCCATCATACCTAAGAACTGTCTTGCATAAGAAGAGAGGGACTCCATGTACCTTCTCTGTCCCTCCGCATATATGGTATCAAAGGCTAGAGATGACTTTCCCGATCCCGACAGTCCGGTGAGTACCACGAAGCTGTCACGCGGGATATCCACGCTTAGATTTTTCAGGTTGTTCTCCTTTGCACCTCTGATCTTTATGTAGTTTTTTACCATGTCGTTTTTCATTTTTAATGTTTTCCTGTTTCTGGTTTTATTTCTCAGTACTAATGTCTCTGACACCTCAAGGGGAAGCCTTTATTTCTCGGCTAACTTCCGGCGGATCTCCATCATCTTGTCTCTCAGTTCTGCTGCCTTCTCAAACTCGAGCTCGGCGGCTGCCTTCTGCATCTCCTTCATCAGCTTGTCGGCTGCTGCCTCAAGCTCCTGTATGCTCATGGACTCGGGTTCTTTCTTGATGCCGTAGTAATCCTTGTCCACTTTCTTGGAGATACTGATGAGCTCTCTTACCTTCTTTACTATGGTCTTGGGAGTGATACCGTTTTTATCGTTGTATTCCTGCTGGATCTTTCTTCTTCTGTTAGTCTCATCGATCGCATTTTTCATGGAATCGGTCATGGTATCGGCATACATCACCACATGTCCGTGCTCGTTACGCGCGGCACGTCCTATGGTCTGTATAAGTGATACCTCAGAACGTAAGAAACCTTCCTTATCTGCATCCAGTATGGCCACAAGGCTTACCTCGGGGATATCGAGACCTTCACGCAGCAGGTTGATACCTACAAGCACATCAAACACATCCATACGCATGTCACGGATGATCTTGGAACGTTCCAAGGTATCCACGTCCGAGTGCAGGTATTTTACCCTGATACCGGCCTGTCTTAAGTATTCGGTCAGTTCTTCCGCCATACGCTTTGTAAGCGTGGTCACGAGCACCTTTCCGGCTATCGGCTTTTCTCCGGTCTCATCAGGGGTCTGCCCCTTCTTTATCTCTTTTCTGATCTCGGAGATAAGGTCATCTATCTGTCCTAGGGCAGGCCGTACATCCACTTCCGGATCCAGAAGCCCGGTAGGTCTGATCACCTGCTCGGTACGCATGAGTTCATGCTCTGCCTCATATTGTCCGGGAGTAGCCGATACAAACATTACCTGGTCAAGTCTGTCCTCAAATTCGTCAAACTTTAAAGGTCTGTTGTCAAGTGCCGAGGGAAGTCTGAAACCGTAATCCACCAGCACCTGTTTTCTGGCTCTGTCACCGTTGAACATACCTCTGAACTGCGGCATGGTCATATGGGACTCGTCGACTATCATAAGATAATCGTCACCAAAATGCTCTATAAGAGTATGCGGAGTAGCTCCTGCAGGGAGCCCCGCAAGGTGCCTCGAATAATTCTCTATACCTGAACAGATGCCCGTTTCACGCAGCATCTCTATGTCAAAGTTGGTACGTTCGCTGATCCTTTGAGCCTCTATGAGTTTTTCGCGGTCTTTAAAGTATTTTACTCTTTCTTCAAGCTCTGCTTCTATGTTGGTAATGGCTTTTTTCATCCTGTCTTCAGGAACAACGTAGTGAGAAGCAGGGAACAGCATCACATGCTCCAAAACGGCCTTAACCTTACCCGTAAGTGCCTCTGTCTGGGATATCCTCTCCACTTCATCACCGAAAAACTCGATACGGTATGCGTATTCATCCGAAGCTATGGGATATACCTCCACTACGTCTCCCTTTACACGGAAGGTACCGCGGTGGAAATCTATCTCATCCCTTATGTACTGCATATCCACGAGACGTCTTATCATTTCATCCCTGTCTACAGTCATACCGGGGCGCAAGGACAACGTCATCTCGGTATAGTCCTCCTGGGCAGCTATACCGTATATGCAGGATACGCTCGCTACGATTATAACATCCCGCCTCTCTGCAAGTGCCGCGGTAGCCGAATGGCGCAAGCGGTCTATCTCGTCATTTATCGCAGAGTCCTTTTCTATATATGTATCCGTCGAAGGCACATAAGCCTCAGGCTGATAATAATCATAATATGATACAAAATACTCTACCGCGTTCTCCGGGAAAAACTCCTTGAACTCCCCGTATAGCTGCGCGGCAAGTGTTTTATTGTGTGCTATGACTATAGTAGGTTTATTGAGCGCCGCTATGACATTCGCCATGGTAAATGTCTTACCGGAACCGGTGACACCGAGCAGTGTCTCGAACTGGTTTCCGGCCTTAAAACCGTCTACCAGCTCTTTTATAGCTTCGGGCTGATCGCCCGTAGGCTTAAAATCACTATGTAATACAAAATGGTCCATAATAACTCCAAACTTTTCATATCCCTTTTAACTTAAATGTCACTGTTTTAAAACTCATATCCGTCATAGATCTTTAAGTGTTTATAATATTCATTTAAACTCCTGATATACCATTCATTATAATGCCAGCTGTAATCTTCGGTAACCCTTAACAGCACAGATCCCGGAAGGCTTTCGCGCTCCTTGGAAGACAGACCGTCCCTATGATATCCCCCTGTTCTCCATGCAAGATACATATCGGAGAGTTGGAAATCAAAAACAGGGATCAGATATTCATCACCGCGGAAAGAGATTAAGTGAGGCGCAAGTATTTCCGCTGCTTTCTCTGCCTCCTCCTTTGACAGTCTTTCTTCCGGATCCTCATCATTCCATCCGCCCATTCTTACAAACAATGCCTTTAACAGCTCCTCGGATGAACTATCGATCATGTCGGCAGGCAAAACATCCTTTCCGTCCTTTATCCACTGGTAAAAAGTAAGATATTCAGTACCATCAAACCCGGGTCTGCTTTTTCCTGTCGTTATAACTTCCCACTTAATACATGCGTATTCATTCGGATACACATAATAATACATAGGATACATAATACCTTTATCTCCGGACTTTAGCACTATCCCCGATCTCTCAAATATCACTCTTGCAAGATCTGTCAGTTCATCTTTCGTGAATATATCAAAGAAACTTTTCCTTATCGTTTTATCTGTCATTGAGGCAAACAGTACATCAACCCCGAGAGTCTCTTCTTCATCGGACTTTACATTAAACCCGCCCGTTCTTTCAAATGAATCCCGTTCGTATACCGGATCTAAGTAATCCTGATTCAGATTCAACTCCTTAATTGCCAACGGTATACTCTCATATTCATCTTCAAAAATATCAGAAAAGGAAACCATATTATAAACAGGCACAGCGGTAGTCATATAGACATAATGTCCGGCATTATCAAACACCGCGATAGAATGATCACTCTCTATCTCAAATCCGATATCCGTTCCTGCTCCTTTAAAAACCGTTCCTCCGTCATATTCGCGTCCGGGATCATAATCATATCCGGATTCCCTATTCTGAAAATTATAATCACTGAACCAATAATCATATTTAACGCTGTACTCGTACATTCCCCGGTTTATTTCCTCAAGGTAATCATCACCTTTTGGAAACATATCTGACAAACGGACCTCTTCACCCGTTTCAAGGTTAAAATTCAGGATTATTTCATCATATGTTCTCCATATATTATTGTACTCGCAGCGCTTCTGATAAGGATGATCGGTCAGATCATCTCCATAGTAGACGTCAATAAACCCATAGTATTTGTCATTTTGGGATTGTTCATACAGATAAGACCAAATCTCATCGTACTCCAATTCCCCGTCTCCGTTAGGATCGGGAATATCCTTCCAATATGTCGTCTTCTTTTCTTTCCATTCGCAGTAAAGTCCTGCACTCACAGACATAATATGGTTATCATGATAATCGGACCTCATATAAAGTTCTCTTGTCCCGCTTCCGTGCTCCTTAAAAAATGGAATAATCCCCGATACATCCGGTAAATAAGCCGGGTCGAGGAATATATCTGCCACTTCATTGAGCCGGTCATTGATCTTTCTTTCAACCTCTTTGTCTTTTAATCCTTTAACCTGCAAAATATTGATCCCGGGTGCATTCTCAATGATTTCTATATATTGCGGATCGCACAGATTTATCCCGTACGCTGCAGCCGTCATATACTTTTCATTGACTTTTTCTGTCCCGGGCTCTATCCCGGTACCCACTGCCGGACACTCCGAAAAAGACGCTAATCGACTATGAAGCTCTGCATTCTTAGCCAGAGCTTCATTTGATCCGTATACTATATTTGATGTACTGTTACTGCTGTCTGTATCCGCAGGAAGATACGGTACGTATCCGTTTTCCCTTGCGATGCGGGCACCGTGTTCACCCTGTACATATTTGATTATATCCCTTACTATGCTGTTCTCCGGAAGATCTTTTCGGGTTACGATCTGTGAGAAATTTAGGAAAGGATATGTCCCCTTGGATATCGTCTCATCACTTGGGATAACTCCGTCGATACCGAGGAGTTTTATCTCATCGCTCGTGTACATGTTAGCTACATAATAATAGTAGGAGTACGAGATTGCCCCACGTCCGTTGTCATAATCCGATACACGGTCTATCACACCTTCCATGGAGTCTTCATATTGCTCTATAATGGGAGGCATTACTTCTTCTTTTGGAAGTACGTAGCGGTACAGCCCTGTCTGACTGCCTGAGCCTTCATTTCTCTGATAGAGCTTTATCGGCTCATCCTCGCCGCCAACTTCTTTCCAGTTGGTGATCTTGCCGCTTACTATGCCTTTAAGCTGTTCCTGAGTGATGCTGTCAACGGGATTGTCCTTATTTACGAAAAATACAAAACCACCGCTTAAGATAGTATGATATTCAAATTCCACTCCGTTGGCTTCCGCCTCGGCTACCTGTTCTTCAGAAGGAAGTGCACAGAATATCATATCCACGTTGCCGTAGGTAAGATTCTTATATGCACTCGGAGTATTGCTGCACATCAGGCATGCCCTGGCCTCCTCAACGGATAATCCGAGCAGATCGGCAAATACCGCATCATAAAAAGGCTCCAACGCCTTTGCTCCATCCACTTTTGACAGGTCATCTGCTATAAGCTTTCTGCCGCTGTCAAACACATAATAATTTTCTATATCCGGTGTGGGAGGCGGTGTAGTGGTAACCGGCTCGTAAGTAGGGATAGGAGTAGGTGTCTGTGTAGGTTCCGGTTTCGCAGCCGGGAGAGGATCATTATGATATGCATAATTACTGGCAGTATCCAACTCAAAATGTGTATCGTCACTCACTACAAAACCCAGGATTTTTACTGTCTTACCAACTGTGTAACCATGCTGTATTTCTCCGTTTTCATCCACATTATCTGCAAGTGCATGGTAATTGGTCACGGAATACAATACAGCACTGTACTCTACGGTCCCGCCGTCCTTATATAAATACTTATGCGGTATAAGAAGCACTGCCAATACTACTGCCGCTATAATGATTATGATAATAAGTTTCTTCTTTTTCTTCATACCCGATACTTTTGCCTTACTCCGAAATCCTGTTTACCCGGCCTTTATGACTCTGCTGCTTCCCCTGCAGGTTCGTCTTCTTTCGACTCTTCTTCCTTGCGGCGTTTTTCAGCTTCTTCCTCTTCCTTGCGGCGTCTTTCGGCTTCTTCGGCCTCATAGATGGCTTTTATGCCGGCCTTTACAGTCTGGGCCTCATCACGTGAAAGAAGGCGGTTATGGTCTACAACCAAAAGCAGCCTTCCATGGTGGCAGCAGGCTCCCACCATATACGCGGTTTTGCCTGAGTTGACCACTATGGGGATACGCTGGAACTCTCCGTCAGCAAGCACATCTATCTCGACCACTTTGTCCACACGGTATGCCACAGTCCCGATAAATGTACTCATATATATCAGCTGGCTGTACTTCGGCTGCTCGCTTTTATCTGTCCCGAAAAGACTGCGCAGTCTGACTATGGGCACCCATTCTCCTCTGAACTTTATGAGTCCTTCCACGAAGTCGGGTGCACCGCCAAGCAGCATTTGCGGTACTCCGTTTTCTATACTCCTGACACTTGCACTGTCAAGGCCGTAATATTGTCCGTCGATGTCACAGATGACTTGTTTGTTCATAATATCACCTCATCAGTCAGCTTCGCTGACAGCTCTTCGCCAGAGGGGCATCGCAACACTTCGTATTGCGATATATTCCCCTCAAGGGGAAGCCTTGGATGTGTCACAAAAGACAGTGTTTTAATACTTTATTACTCGGTCAGGTCTCCGCCCTTGTAAGGAGGACAGCCCTGTTTAAGCCACTTTAAGTATCCGTTGATAAAAAGATCTATGCCTCCGTTAAGTACCGCATCCGCATTGGCGGTGCTGACTCCGGTACGAAGGTCTTTTATCATCTTGTAAGGCTGCAGGAAATAAGAACGTATCTGGCTGCCGAAGTTGTTATCCTTTATCTCTCCGCGGATATCGGCTGTTTTATCAAGGTTTTCCTGCTGTTTTAAGATAAGGAGCTTTGACTTTAGTATCTGCATAGCCTTATCCTTATTCTGATACTGTGAACGCTCATTCTGGCAGGATACTACGATACCTGTCGGGAAGTGGGTGATACGTATAGCGGATGAGGTCTTATTTACCTTCTGTCCGCCTGCTCCCGATGAACGGAATACATCTATACGGATGTCGTCATCAGGGATATCGATATCAAGATCTTCCTCTATGTCGGGCATGACATCACATGATACAAATGATGTCTGCCTTTTCGCCTGGGCATTAAATGGAGATATACGTACAAGTCTGTGTACGCCGTGCTCCGACTTTAAATGTCCGTAGGCATTCATGCCGTTTATCTGCATGGTTACCGACTTATATCCTGCTTCATCACCCTCTAAGAAGTCGAGCAGTTCCAGTGAAAATCCTTTTGACTGCGCCCACATGGAATACATACGGTAAAGCATGCTGCACCAATCGCAGGCTTCTGTTCCGCCGGCACCTGCATGAAGGGTTACTATCGCGTTGTTTTTATCAAACTCTCCGTCCAGAAGTGTAGCAAGCCTTACTTCTTCAAAGTTGTTGGTGAAGCTTTCGAACTCAGCCTGTACCTCTTCTACCATGGATTCGTCGTTTTCTTCGTTTACCATCTCAATAAGATCGTAGAGGTCATTGTACTGTGCCTCTAAGTCCTTATACTCCTGGATGGTATCCTTAAGGTTTTTAAGCTCCTTCATATAGTTCTGGGCTTTTGCCGCATCATTCCAGAAGCCTTCTTCCTCCATGATGCCTTCTATTTCCTCAACCCTGAAACCTTTTTTCTCAAGGTCAAGGGATTCGCCTACTTCCTTTAAAGGAGCTGCGTATTGATTTAATTCGTATTTTATCTGATCTAATGCTACCATGTTTTCCTCGAAATATTATCTTTTGATCCTTCGCTTCGCTCAGGATGACATTTTAAATTTTCAATCAGAGAACCGTTCCTGTGATTGACACCTCATCCGGCACTTCGTGCCACCTTCCCTTCGCCAGGGACGGCATCATCACACTTTGTGTGATGATATATCCCCTCAAAGGGGAAGGCTTAGATGGTGTCAGGTTTCATATTTGCCGGAGGCCTTGCAGCAGAACTTGTATTTCTTGCCGCTTCCGCAAGGGCAGGGATCGTTGGGAAGGATTTTTTTGGCTACGCGGCGCTTAGGTGCGTTTACTACGGAGTCATCCTTGTTGGTACCTGATTCTTTTGCTACCTGCTCACGCTCTACCTTTCTCTCTACCTGTACTCTTAAGAGCATCCTTACGGTGTCCTCAGCTATACCGTCGGTCATCTCCTGGAACATATCGAAGCCCTGCATCTTGTATGAATCGATAGGATTACGCTGTGCATAGGACTGAAGTCCGATGCTCTGGCGGAGCTGGTCCATATCATCGATATGGTTCATCCATCTGGTATCTATAGCCTTTAAGAGAACGATACGCTCAACCTCACGGAAGTCCTCAGGCTGTGCAAATTCGCTTTCTTTTGCTTCATATATCTCAAGGGCACGTTTCTCAAGTCTTTCGGTAAGAGTCTTCTTCTTAATGCTCTTTATCTCATCCTCGGCTATCTCTATACGTTCCATGGGAACGATGGGCAGCAGCATGTCGTTAAGAGCTTTGATATCCCATTCTTCAGGTACCTGATCGTCACCTATGACAGCATTTACACAGCCGTCCACGGTATCATCCAGCATCCTAAGGATGGTATCCCTCATGCTCTCGCCGTTAAGAACTCTCATTCTCTCGGCATAGATGATCTCACGCTGCTCGTTGTTTACACTGTCGTATTCCATGATGTTCTTACGGATACCGAAGTTGTTGTTCTCTATCTTCTTCTGTGCACGCTCTATGGCATTGGTAAGAAGCTTGTGGTGTATCTCCTGTCCGTGCTGAACACCCAGGGTCTTAAATACGCTCATCATCCTCTCGGAACCGAACAGACGCATAAGGTCATCTTCAAGAGAGATGAAGAACTTGGATTCACCGGGATCTCCCTGACGTCCGGAACGTCCGCGGAGCTGATTGTCTATACGGCGTGCCTCATGACGTTCGGTACCTATGATACGGAGTCCGCCTGCAGCCTTAACCTTTTCAACCTCTTCCTTGTACTTAGCCTCGTCCATACCCTCTTCGAAGGTACCGCCGAGCTTGATATCGGTACCACGGCCGGCCATGTTGGTGGCGATGGTAACAGCGCCGTAACGTCCTGCCTCTGCTACTATCTCAGCTTCCATCTCATGGAACTTGGCATTTAAGACATTGTGCTTTATATTCTTTTTCTTAAGATACATGCTGATCTCTTCGGAAGCCTCGATCGTGATGGTACCTACCAGTACCGGCTGTCCCTTCTGATGAGCCTCGATGATGGCATCGATGATAGCCTCGATCTTCTCCTGATGAGTACAATATACGGCATCCTCATAGTCTATTCTTATAACAGGCTTGTTCGGAGGTATGGTAACTACATCCATGCCGTATATCTCACGGAATTCCTTATCCTCAGTGATAGCTGTACCGGTCATACCGCACTTCTTCTGATACTTGTTGAAGTAATTCTGAAGAGTGATAGTAGCCAGAGTCTTGGACTCCCTGTTGACCTTTACATGCTCTTTTGCTTCTATCGCCTGATGGAGACCGTCGGAATAACGTCTGCCCGGAAGGATACGTCCCGTAAAGTCATCTACTATCAGTACTTCGTTATCTTTTACTACATAGTCCTTATCCCTGAACATAAGGTAATGAGCCTTTAATGCCAGGATGATATTATGCTGGATCTCAAGGTTCTCCACATCAGAGAAGTTGTCGATATGGAAGAACTGCTCTACCTTTGCAACACCCTGTGCGGTAAGATGAACTGTGTTTTCCTTTTCGCTTACTACGAAATCACCTGTTTCCTCAGGCTCCTCACCGCCGAACTTGGCAGCCATAACCGTTTCCATCTTGCTGAGCTCTTTTTCGGTACCCTTCTGCATCTGGCATGCCAGGATATCACACATCTCGTAAAGCTTGGTGGACTTGCCGGAAGGACCTGATATGATCAGAGGAGTACGTGCCTCATCGATCAAACAGGAGTCAACCTCGTCGATAACAGCAAAGTGGAGCTTACGCTGTACCATCTGCTCCTTATATACCACACGGTTGTCACGGAGGTAATCGAAACCGAACTCGTTGTTGGTACCGTATGTGATATCGCAGTTGTATGCCGCACGTCTGTCATCTGCATTCATGGTGTTAAGGATATACCCGCAGGTAAGACCCATGAACTCATATATTTTTCCGTTGTTTTCAGCATCACGCTTAGCCAGGTAATCGTTTACCGTAACTACGTGCACGCCTTCGCCCTCAAGGGCGTTAAGATATATAGCCAGTGAAGATGTAAGTGTTTTACCTTCACCGGTGAACATCTCGGAGATACGTCCCTGATGCAGTATGATGGCACCTAAGAGCTGTACATGGAATGCTCTCTGGTGAAGTGTTCTTACACCCGCCTCTCTGGCTGCAGCAAATGCCTCAGGGAGAAGGTCATCAAGGGTCTCGCCGTTAGCTAATCTCTGCTTAAACTCATCGGTCATAGCTCTTAACTCTTCATCCGACTTGGCCTGCATCGTAGGCTCCAAGTCTTCTATCTTCTGAGCGATCGGTTCGATCCTTTTGATCTCACGCTCACTCCTTGTCTTAAATATTTTTCTCCACAAACTCTTTTTAGCCATTTCATAGTCCTCTTAAACCATTTTTTGTCGAGCTGACTGCTCAGTTTATTCCGCCAATAAGCCATAATAAACTATCATAGTATTCTACCATTAAAATGCGGGTATGTCAATTAAATTAGTATAAAGTAAAGACTATAAAAAGCAGAAAAAGGCAGTTGTGCAAATCCTGCCAACCGCCTGATAACATCCTATTTCTTACAATATATAGCCAACTTTCAAATTTCAGTTTCTTACATATTTTGTTCCTCTACCGGAACCGACCTTCCTGATTGATCCGGTTCTTACCATTTGCCCAAGAACCGCTTCTACCGTAGTAGCACTAACGTCCGGAAGTATTTTCCCGATATCAGCTTTAGATATTGGCGTTAGGCTGTTAAGCACGGTAGCTTCAATTCTTGCCTGCTTGGTAACTTTCTTACTCCCAATTACTGCAAATCTCTTGTCCAGTTCTTTGTAGCAAGCATATACCGTTGTAATAAATTCCATGATGAATGCAGAATAATCCTGATTGTTTTCATGCCACCCCTCAGATGATTTTTGCAGTGCTTCGTAATAATTCCCTTTTCTATGACTAATCTGCTCTTCAAAAGAAATATACTTACCGGCATCAAAACCATTCCTATAAAGGAGCAACAACGACAACAACCTTGATATTCTGCCATTCCCATCCCTAAAAGGATGAATACAGAGGAAATCAAGAATCACGCACGGAATCAGAAGCAACTGGTTTATATTGGGATTATCTCTTGCTTCCAAATATGCCAATTCCAACTGCTCCATTTCATCCGGTGTATCTGCCGCAGACGTAGGATGAAACCTTACACGCCTTCTTCCATTTTTATCTTCTTCAATGATATCGTTGTCATATTCCTTATATTTACCTGCATATGAGTATCCCGCAATATTCATCATAATAGAATGCAGTCTCAAAATATCAGAACGACGGAAATCCATATCCCCATATCCCGTATGAACTTCTGCAAGAGCATCTCTATACCCGGCTATCTCCTGCTCACTATGACTCAATGGCGCACTGTTGCCGTTTACGATTTCATGAATTCGCTCATCTGTAGTAACAATGCCTTCAATCTCATTGGAACTTTTTACTGACTGGACCTTTGCTATCGCCTCCAGCTTAGTGAATACATCTGTATATTGTTCTTTCCGATTCAATGCCATTACACGCAATGTATATATATCTGTTGTAATGTTCAATAGCCCTGTGGGAAGAAGCCCATTCTGCAGAAATGAGTAATCAAATATATGCATAACCGAATCTCCTTTGTGCATAATTATATATCATATTATATGCACAAAGTCAAGTTTATATGCATATAAACAGATCATTTTTTCTGCACATCATTTCGGCTATATGCATTAATCAACCCCACTTTTTATGCATACCGGATGCCACCCTATGATCACATGCCGCATTAATACAAAAGATGCTGCCGTTTCCGGCAGCACCTTTATGGTTTTTCGATATGTAATTGTATTACCTTATTGCCTTATTACTTTGTGAATGTTGCATTCTTGCTCAAGCCTTTTGCGGTCAGCACTTTCTTGTATGAAGATAGTTTCTTGGAAGGAACTGTAACCTTAACATTGTCCTGAGTTTCGGCAAAGGCTTCCTTACCTACTGTTTTGGATGTCAGCTTCTTGGACTTTATAACGATATCCTTTAACGAACTTGCATAGTAAAATGCCTGCTCTTCAATATACTTTACATATGCACCTATTACTACTTTCTCCATCTTACTGTCACAATCAAATGCATACCTGCCGATACCGGTAACCTTATAGGTTATGCCGTCCACCTTTATGGTCTTGGGGATAGTTACTGTTGTCTTTTCTTTTTCATAATCATCTATTCCTGCCACATAGACTGCACCGGCTTTTTTCTTGGTGCCTACGGTCTTGATGCCATATATCAGGTTGCCGACCGATACCACATCATCTTTTTTGATAGTGGTATCTGCTTTAGCTGAGATGGTGCAATGCTTGCCGGTGATACGATAATCATAAACATCATAGTATACAAACTCATATCCTGCAGCCGTCATCTCGTCGTAATCAGCATAGCGGGCTAATTCTACAGGCGCATCTGCATCCGTATAAACAACTACCGAACTGCTTGCTTCCCCTGTGTCACCGTTCCAATCATAAACCGAATTGCAAAGATAACTCTTTCCGCCCTTTTTAAGCAATGAGTAATATGTATCGAATCCGATTTCATTTTTTCTCTTAACGCTGGACTCCATTTGTACCGTATCTTTAGAAAGAAGTCCGCCTGAAAGTTTTACTCCGTCAAGAACTATACCGTTCTTTTTCTCTAGTGTCATGTATACGCCAACAAGAATATCGTTATAGTCTCCGTCACTTTCAACGTTTACTGTTGCGTTGCCCGTAACCTCAAAGAAGCTTGACGCGCCCAGACTTTCTACAAATAACTTGATACCTCTGCTTCCGTAAAGAGAGTCTCTGTCATCTTTTCCACCTTTAACGTTAAGAACGCCGTCTCCTGTGACAGTAAGGCTGCCGCCGTAATAATCAGACCAGATATAAAGCATTTCAATAGTGTTTTCACCCTTTAATTCTAATTTAAAATCATCTCCCATCATATTGCAGGAAATTTCTTTTCCGGTATAGTTATTAAGTGTAAGGGTATTGGTTTTCTCATTGTAGCTTATACCCTTGGGGATATTGGTGGTATATTCTGTGCCATACTCGTCGTTATTCTTTTTTATATTATCCGACATGTATATGTAATTGCCAATCTTTTCCTCATCGCCCCATACATTAATCCCTGTTACTTTACCTTCTGTCTGAATGTAAGCATATGATTCGGCATCCTTACAAGGTCCGTCGGCTGCACTTACACCTTTGGGGTTAACAAAAAACACTCCCAACAGTGCCAGACATAATACCGCTAAAATACCCGTTCTTTTCTTCATATGTCATTCCTCCTTGAATTCACAGTCATCCGGCGCTCTGCAACAGATGACAAAGTTTTTAAACAACTAATATTTATATCGGCATAAACGGGTGATTGTATAACCGGATTTTTATATCAAAGAGAAAAAATGCCGTAAAAAATCGTGCCGGGTAAAATCCCGGCACGATCTAATCATGTATTGCAAATTCAATGGAAAACTTAGTCTTCCGAAACCACCTTATTGAAAAGATTTAGGCACAATCTTCACCTTAAACGTCTTTGTACTGGAGAAGACGCCACGTCCGTTGTCCTCACCGGTACCGGCGATGGTTACGGTCATGCTGCCCTTGTTGACATTGTTCGCATATCCGATGATCACAAAGTCTTCTCCATAAACCAGAGGATTCTTCTTATAGGTCACATTTACGCTACCCATATCCTCTTCTGTCAGTTCGATGGCTTCACCGGTGTAGGTCTTTGTAAGCTTCTTCGCGTCAACCTTCACGGAGCCCATCTTGGTGCCGACTACTGCATCCTTGGAGATGCCGTCTTCAGCGATGACTACGCTTGCGGGATCAGCGCTCTTGACTACAACAGTGATCTTGGTGCCTGCGGTGAGCTTGGTCTTTCCGTCGATAGCAGTGCCTTCTTCGTTCAGAACCGTTACGCTCAGCTTCTTGTCAGGTACCTCGAAGCCCTGCTTGTCAAGAACAGTAACCTTAAGCTTGCCGGCCTTAACCTTGTCGAATGCTTCAATAGCATCGATCTCGTCAACTTCCAGAGGCTTGATCGCAAAGCTGCTCTCGAGCTTGCCCTTGAAGTTGCCCTTACCGGTCAGCTTGATCTTACCGGTTCCAACTGCCTTGTTGTTGCTGTACTTCACGGTGAAGTCCTGCTTAGCGATCAGATCAACTTCTTCTTCGTCAACGTTCTTCCAATTAACTTCGAGGCCTGCAGGGATTGCACCCTTGCTGCTGTAAGCAGCTTCCAGACCTTCGATAACCTTAGCGGAGCTGATTTCAGCTGCCTTGATGCTAAACGTCTTGGTCTTAACCTTGCCGTCAGCACCTACTGCTGCTACGACCGCGGTGCCCTTGTTCACGTTGTTGACAACGGAGATAACTACGGTCGCATCGCCTTCGTTGGTGTAAACGCCGTCGCCTTCGTGGGTCAGGGTCAAGGTGCTCTTCGGCTTGGTGTTCAGGTTAACCGTGATGGTTGCAGGATACTGTGCCTTGCCGTTGTAAACGAAGCTTCCCTGGATCTTAGCGATGGACTTAACGCCAGCTGCGAGCGTGACGCCTTCATCCTTTGCTCTCTGGAACGGATCGTAAATCTTGAACTTAGCAACAGCATTCTTATCCTTGTAGTTGCCCTTACCGGAAATCTCGATCGTAGCCTCACCAACGTTCTTGTTGTTCGTGTACTTCACGGAGTAGTCGCCGCCCTTTGCAAGGACAACGTCGCCATCCATTACATAGAAGTCAGGAGTGATCTTCTTGCCGGTGTACGGATACTCCACTTCCAGGCCAACGATAACAAGATCGCCACTCAGAACCTGTCCGGCACGTCCATCTCTAACAACACCTTTCTCGTCTACATTCTTGTATGAGTAGTAAATTTTTCCGTCAGGGTCCTTTGCAGAAGCAGTGTACTCAATCGTGGTGCCAACCATCTTATTAGTCAGAGTCAGATCTGTTACCGGAACAGTCTCGCTACCAACACTACAAGTAGCTGTAGCTTCTACTTTAGTATTTGCCGCAGCATATGCAACTGCTATCCAATTAAAATTCACAGTATATGCATGATTATGCTTGTTTTCTACTGTGATTTCTATATCATCTTTGATCGACCTGTCCGCCTCAGCCATGGCAGTAATTTTAACGGTCCCCACCTTTTTAGCTGTTACATTTATAGCCTCTTTGCTCTTACTGTAATATGTGTCAAGTGAAACTATACCCGGAGTGGATACTGACCAAAGTATGGCTCTGTTATCTATTCCTGAAGCCTTCAATACTGCCATAAGATTTATTGTTTCACTCTCAGTTTCAGCAACGAGCAACTTGTTTGTTTCCGATGAAGATGTTATAACTATGGTTTTTTCTTCATTGTTTGTTGAAGGATCCTGTGTAGGTATACCCGAAGGTTCGTCAGCAGGTGTAGGTGAAGGATTATCAGCAGGCGAAGGTGATGGATTTTTCTCCTCAGCTTTCTTTGTATAAGTTGCCGTAGCCACAGGGCCTAGGAACTTATCTTTTCCAACCACCATGGCACTTACAGTAGTGGTTTTGTCTATAGTAGTAATAAAAGCTCCATATGCCATGTCGCCATTTAAAGAAGGCGTGGTTCCGTCTAATGTGTAATAGATTTCATCATCTATACTGTTAGCTGCTATAGTAACCGTGAATGTTTCCTCAAACTCAGTTTCTTCAGTTATCTTAGGTTTTTCAGAAACATCGGCTTTAAACTCTGCAGTTACAGCTTCACTTTCATTATAGTTTTTGGTCGCTGCAAAACGAACCTTAAAAGATACTGTTTCCTGTGTTCCTTCTTGCTTTGATACGATATAAGTGTTTTCAGTCCCGTAGTTAACACCATCAGTGCTGTATTCTACTGTTTTTCCTGTAGCATTTTGAACCCCTGAAATATCGGCACTAAGTGTATATGACAATCTGTCTTCAGATGCCGTAGCAATTATTGCAGGATCAGTATCGGGAGCTTCCTGCTCGGCTTTTTTTACTTCGATAGTACCCAGACTTACATTCTTTATTAGATTAGATGCCCTCTTATCGCTAACAAATATCTCATATGAGCCGGCGTCTGTGATTGTTTCTGAAGTCTTTGCGGTAGTTACAGCAGTTCCGTTTCCGTCTTTTATCTGCTTAAAACTGAATATCAGGTATTTATTATTTTTGGCATCATTCAGCCATCCTTCTATGTTTGCTTTTCTGCCGGTATCAGCAGTGATCACAGATAGTATGACCTCAGGTGTCTGTGGTGCACCTGTATATTCGTATTCCGCATCCTTATCAATAGCAGCAGTTAAGTCAGCCTCAGTATACCGCTCTGTTAATGTGAAATCTACAGTCTGAACTTTGCTTTCAGCAGTGTAATACTCGTCATCGCCGGAGTATACTGCTTTTAACTTAACTTTTTCACTCATCAGATCATCCGGAATAGACCAGGTATAAGTATATGTTATTTCCTGTGCTTCCGCTATAGCAATCCATGTACTGCCATCGTCTGTGGAATACAGGTAATCTACAGTACCTCCTGTAGGTGTGCTGTATGTTTTAACTCCTGTCAGTTCCACACTTAATTCAGCTTTTTTATCAAGTATTGATACGTCTGATGCGATATTTACGGAAGGTACAGCTTTATCCCTTGCTACTTCAACTGTACCAAGGCATTCACTTGTTATTGTATCCCCGTCATATGTACCTGTTGCATATATTTCATATGTCCCCGCCAAAGTGATAGCCGGACCCGATGCTACATTTGTAGTTTCAGTGCCATCCCATTCGTTGGTTCTAAGAAATGCAAATGTCAAAGGATTTGTTGTCTCGGCTTTGACCTTAGAAAGCCATGTGGTGGTTTCTTTTTTTCTTAAAGTATCGGTGTTGTCCTTAGCTGTTAAAGTAACCGTAGGAATTATGTCTTCACCTTTATATACCAGACCTGTATCACATGATGCAGCTATGTCGTCGGCGGTAAATGTGATGGAGGTTCTGAATGGAGATGTTATAACCTTGTCACAGAGATTTCCGTTGGCATCAGATAATACCAATAAAAGTACATAAAAACCGGGATCAAAATCGGTTCCGTCCACAGTTACTTCTTTTATTATTTCCGTCGCATCCGGGTCGGCGGCTACTTCATCGAAACCAAAATACGTGTTATTGTCTTCATAATAATACTCACTATACTCTCTGGCTTTATTCTTTATTTCCACTTCATCAAGATCATAAACTCCGTCTGCTTTGTATGGAGTAAGCAGATAGTAATAGCAGATATATTTACTTCCATTGATAGTAAACTTGTATTCCGATCCATTCCTCGTTATTTCAGAAACAGAATTGACCACCGGTTTAGTAATCGATGTAAACTCATTGACAACTATGCTGTTATAATTGTCATCACCGGAATAACATACATTGATAGTAATCTCCTTGCCTTGTATACCAGCTTCTGAAAAGTCCCAATAGTAAGGTTCTGTCAATGATTGCCCACTTGCTATGGTTTTCCATTCCGGACTTAAAACTTCTGTTCCAATACAGTACTTATAAGTCAAAGTACCTGTAGGATCTAGGTTTCCGGCTCTGTAATCCCCTATTACCTCAGGAGTTATAACAAGCGTGTTCTTGAACGCAGTTAGCTCAATATACATACTTGGATCATATTTAGCTATGTCTGCATGTGCCTTAACCAATCCGGCATCAAATATTTCAACTAACGGATTCTGTGGTAATGCCAGAATGATCACCAATAAAATGGCAATCGCTCTGATAAACTTTCCGGTTCCTGATTTCTTTTTCATGACTCTCCTCCTTGATATTTTCTTTTGAACCTCAACATCTCGTCTGGTATTCGCATAATATATTTTATTTCATTATACAATAGACATAAAGCCACCCATTTGTCTGTTATTATAGTCCCGAATTTATAAATTGTCAAATATTTCGAGACGTTTCGACCTCCTCCCTCTCAAGCTGATAACATACGCAAATGTCATGGTATTTTGCCCTTTCACATATATAAAGAGTCCGTTTTTAAAAAAAATCCCATCTGTTTCATCAAAAAAATATGCACAAAAATCTATCACAATTTTTGTGCAACTTTTTTCAACCGATTATCAGTATTACTTGTAAATGATTTTATATTTTAAAACAGCTTGATTTTAGCATCTTTATGCCGAGAACTGGCTGTTATACAGATTAGCATAGAAGCCGCCCTGATTAAGCAGTGTTACATGATTACCCTGCTCTATGACATGTCCGTCCTTCATGACCAGTATGACATCCGCGTTCTTGATGGTAGATAGCCTGTGGGCTACGACAAAGCTTGTACGACCTTCCATCATAGTATCAAATGCCTTGCGGATCTTAAGCTCTGTTCTGGTATCGATGGAGGATGTAGCCTCATCTAAGATAAGCATCGGAGGAAGTGACAGCATGACACGTGTGATACATAAGAGCTGTTTCTGTCCACCGGATAAAGATCCTCCGTCCTCTGCTATCACAGTATCGTATCCGTTAGGCAGACGTCTGATAAAGCTATGTGCATGGGACTTCTTGGCTGCCTCTATGATCTCCTCGTCCGTGGCATCGGGCTTTCCGACTATGATGTTGTCCCTGATGGTACCTTTCTTAAGCCAGGTATCCTGGAGCACCATACCATAGTTTTTCCTTAAGGAATGCCTTGTGAGCTTCTTGATGGGAGTACCGTCCACGCTTATCTCACCGGAATTGACATCATAGAAACGCATGATGAGATTTATCAGTGTTGTCTTTCCGCATCCGGTAGGTCCGACTATCGCTATACGCTGTCCGGGATTAACCTTAAGGTTAAGGTTCTCTATGAGCTTTTTCTCCGGAACATATGAGAAGCTTACATCGTTAAGCTCTACTATACCCTTTGCATCCTGAAGTACTTTTGCATCCGCTGCGTCAGGCTTTTCAGGCTCTGCCTCTATAATGGAGAATACCCTGTCAGCACATGCAAGCGCATTCTGGAGTTCTGTAACTACGCCCGATATCTCGTTAAAAGGCTTGGTATACTGATTGGCATACGACAGGAATATGGTAAGCTGTCCGACCGTAAGTCCGCCTCTGATGACGGATAATCCGCCTGTAAGTGCTACGCCGGCATATACTATATTATTGACCACACGGGTGGAAGGATTGACCAGCGATGAGAAAAATGTAGCTCTGAGTGAGCACTTTCCAAGTCTGTCATTGATCTCGTCAAACTGCTCTATCACTTTATCCTCACGGTTAAATGACTGCACTACCTTCTGATTGGTGATCATCTCATTGATAAGTGCTGTCTGCTCGCCTCGGGTCTGTGTCTGGAGCTTAAACATACCGTACGTTTTTCTGGCGATAAAAGATGCCACAAAAAGTGAAAGAGGTGTTACGACAAATACAACCAATGCTATAAGCGCGTTCTCATAGAACATAAAAAACAGCGTACCGATGATGGTGATAACGCCCGTAAAAAGCTGGGTAAATCCGAGCAGCAGTCCGTCTGCAAACTGGTCAACATCGGCTATCATACGGCTGACCATATCACCTGAAGACGTCCTGTCAAGGTAGCTTAACGGAAGACGCTGGATATTACGGAACGCCTTTTTTCTTACAGCCTGTGTAACCAAAAATACTATCTTGTTGTTACATAAAGTCATAAGCCACTGTGCCAGGGCTCCTGCAAGTATGACTGCTCCCATCTTAAAAAGGATACCTGAAAAATCCTCCCAGAATGCAGCAGATGTGTAGCCTACCCATACTTCTTCCACATACTCTCCGCCATCTGCCAGCTTCTTTACGAGATCTACCGCATCACCTGTAAGGATGGGCAGGAACAGGGCAGACAGTACCGAGAATACTGCCAGAAGTATAGTGATGGCACAGTATCCCTTGTATGGTTTTATGTATTTTAATACTTTTTTAAGTACAGAAAGCTGTACTCCTTTGAGTTTTTTCATCTTTTCAAAATCTCCCAAAATGCGACGGCGCTTGCGGCGGCTACGTTTAAGGAATCCACATTGTGCTGCATGGGAATCTTTACAGTATATGTACAGGCCTTTATCACTTCTTCAGGCAGTCCGTCACCTTCTGTACCAAGGACTATGGCGATTTTTTCCGCTGCCTTTAACCTCGGGTCATCTACCGATACAGAATCATCCGTAAGCGCCATAGCTACTGTGGTGTAGCCGGATTCGTGGAGTTGTTTTATAAGTCCCGTACCTGAACCTTTGACCTCTGCAGGATCCGTATTATCATTATCCTCTTCACGTTCTTTCTCCCCGAATGTCCACGGTACCTGGAATACCGTACCCATGCTTACACGTGCGGAACGCCTGGACAAGGGATTTACCGAGCCGCTTGTAAGTACCACACCGTCCACACCGAGTGCAGCGGCTGACCTTATGATGGCTCCGGCATTGGTCGGATTCATTATATCATAAAGTACGGCAAGTTTGTTTTTATTTTTACAAAAATCCGAAAGAGCCGGTAAAGGCTTACGTCTTAAGACCGCCCAGAGTCCGCGTACAAGCGCGTATCCCGTGAGATCCTTTAACAGCTCATGCCCTGCTATATATACCGTGACCTTGTCCTTTATCTCCTGCGTACATACAGCTTCTATCATATCTATGACAGGGCGGGCTTCCTTTTCCAGCCGTTCGTCTTCCACCAGCAGGGATATCGGCTCGTATCCGGCCTCTAAGGCACGCAACACCACATTGGCACTCTCGGAGACGAACACTCCGATATCAGGCTCAAAGTAACGAAGCAGCTGTACTTCGGAGAGCTTGGTATATACTTCCAGCTCGGGAAGATTAATATCATCGATGTGTAAGTATTTCATATTGTGTTCCTATAATCCTGAAGCCTCGGAATCTCTTACACCTCATCCGTCAGCTTCGCTGACACCTTCCCCTCAAGGGGAAGGCTTTTAGCATACATGTATTTAATTAAACCTCAAAATCAAAGCAGCTTCTGGTCTTGGTAAAAGGTCTCACTTTTCCATTTGCTACTGCTACATGCTCGGGGTGTACTGCATATCCTTTTAAAGCTTCCTCATCGGTAAATGTGGAATCAAGCATAAGGTCCGCGTTGGAGCTTGCAAGTCCGTCGATATATACCTTTATATCCACGATGCCCGGCACCTTATCCTTTAATCCCTCAAGTCCTTCCTTTATACCGCGCTTTATTTCTGCTTTTTCCTGCTCACTGTATTCTTCTTTTAATGTCCAGATGATTATGTGCTTTACCATTTCCAATCTCCTTGCTAAAGTAATATGATATCAGTATAAAATCAGGCATCGCTTTTGTCAACCAAAAACAGCGTGCCTTATCATAAAAAACGGATTGACAGTACAGTCCCCGAAATATATAATTAAAGAGTTAAAAATCTTATTGATAAATGGGGTAAAAACTATGAAAATCGGATGTGTAAAAGAAATCAAGAACAATGAGTTCCGTGTAGGTCTGACACCTGACAATGTCCGTGCTTATGTAGCTGCAGGACACCATGTATATATGGAAAAGGGCGCAGGTATCGGATCGGGATTCGCTGACAACGAGTATGTGGATGCAGGTGCTTCTCTCATCGACAACGCAGCAGATGTATGGCATCTTTCAGACATGATGATCAAGGTAAAGGAGCCGCTCCCCGAGGAGTACAGTCTGTTCCACGAAGGCCTGATCCTTTATACCTATCTTCATCTTGCAGCCGATAAGGAGCAGATGGATGCATTGCTTGACGGCAAGGTAAAAGCTGTAGCTTATGAGACCATCCAGGAGGACCGCTTCCTTCCCTGCCTCGCACCCATGTCACAGATAGCCGGACGTCTTTCCATCCAGGAAGGTGCTAAGTACTTAGAGAAGAAATTCGGCGGAGAAGGCATACTTTTAGCCGGTGTCCCCGGTACACCCAAGGCAAACGTTGTCATCCTCGGCGGTGGTACGGTAGGTATGAATGCCTGCAAGATAGCAGTCGGTATGGGTGCTAATGTTACCATCCTCGATGTCAACTTAAAGAGACTTGAAGAACTTGACAATATGTTCGGAGCTCATATCCAGACACTTGTCAGCAACGACAGCAACGTAGAAAGAGTAGTAAAAGATGCTGACCTCGTCATCGGTTCCGTACTTATCCCCGGCGGTTCCACTCCCAAGCTGTTCAAGAAAAAATATCTGCCCGAGATGAAGAACGGTGCGGTATTTGTAGATGTAGCCATCGACCAGGGCGGATGCGGCGAGAGCAGCCATGTCACCACTCATGACGATCCTGTATTTATCGAAGACGGCGTAGTTCATTACTGTGTAGGAAATATGCCCGGTGCAGTTCCCAGAACAAGTACCATCGCTCTTACCAATGCCACTCTTAAGTATGGTCTCATGATAGCTAAGGACGGCTTAGAGGAAGCAAGTAAAAAGAGTGCCGCCATCTATTCAGGTGTTAACTGCTATTTAGGTAAGCTTACCAACAAGAATGTTGCTCTGGCACATGGTTATGATTTTACAGAGCTTTCTGAGATGATCTGATAATTAAACATTTAAGGCTGTGAGTTTATGCTCACAGCCTTTATATATATACTTATTTTCCCGACCTTCTATTTGTCATCCTGAACGAAGTGAAGGATCTTAAAAGATTCTTCGCTGCGCTCAGAATGACATATCTATATGTCAGGTGATTTTTTTACATCAAAATCATAATCTCCCTAGTGCATGTCTGGCGGCGATCATGCCGACAGTATAGCATCTGCCGAGTGACAGGCCTGTCTGGTGGAACGGATAATCAGCTCCGCCGTAGAACGGTCCGCCGAGGTTGCCAGCGCAGTACAGACCGGGTATGATATTGCCTTCGCTGTCAAGTGCCTGTGCGTTTTCGTTTACCACTACTCCCGATACTTCAGCCGATACACGGATATGCTTTCTTGCTCCCCAGAAAGGTGCTTTCTCGATCTTATGCATATATTTTGCGGGCTTTCCGAAATCGGTATCACAACCCTTATCACAAAGCTCATTATAACGATCGATCGATGCCTTCATTTTGTCATAAGGGATATCAAGTTCTTTTGCAAGCTCCTCTAATGTATCGCATCTGTGAAGGTCTATCAGGTTCTTAAATACTCCCTGAGGATTCTCCACTGCTCCGGGGATAAACTTCTGCATGACTGCAGGCGGAACCTTTCCGCTTACATATTCGTCCGCCGGCCATTCCATATAGCTGTCATCATATATGGTGCAATACCAGCCCTTTGAGCCTTTTTCCTTATGCTCCTCGTCAAGCATGCTGCCCTTGTATGAGGGCTGGTACTTTAAGATATTTCCCATATATACGAAGCCTGTATATTCGTTGGTAAAACGCTCACCGTTCATGTTAAGGTAAAGGAACGGTTCCTCCCACATAAGTGCCGAATCAAAGTCGTGCATCATCTTGGTATGGCCGAGGTTCTCCATCTTTGCACCCGCACTCATGGCAAGTACGTGACCGTCTCCTGTTTTTCCGAACTGCTTCTTGTCAAACTCATCTATGTCGGGACACCAATGCTTTACCATGGCTGAGTTGTTAGTGTAATCTCCGGTAGCTAAGATAACTGCCTTTGAAGCGTTAAACTTTATATATTTCCCTTCGGCATTTTTCCCTATAACATCGGTAA
>Ga0247608_10002175_pt1 | contig 25208 bp, 21 predicted proteins | sample 176DNAGHGlowgp2_FD_193490 | JGI IMG/M metagenome (GOLD analysis project Ga0247608, IMG submission 193490) | Sheep rumen microbial communities from Palmerston North, Manawatu-Wanganui, New Zealand - 1766 DNA GHGlow gp2 | ecosystem: Host-associated > Mammals > Digestive system > Stomach > Rumen ... | reverse complement strand
ATTATGGCGACATCCGAGACTGGTATGCCCAACACGACATCCCCGTACTCTATACGCAATATGAACTCTCCATACCCGAATGGTTTAAGTTCAACATTGAAGAGACGGGTGTCAACACGTTGGAAAGACAACGGAATTCTGGCACTATGAATCTGGCCTTCAATAATGGCGAGAACATGATCCTGTCTACAGACGAAACGACCTTCACTGGACACAACCTGCCAGCAATCAAGGATGACAACTGGATCTGGCATGCAGAGGATTATGGAAATAAGGTAACAGCAGAATTGTCGGGCATCTACATTCCTGGTGAGATCCATAAGAGCTATTCATCGACCTGGATGGACGTAGACAAGCAGTTGATGGGAGACGAGGACTTTGGCGGCAGGATCAAGACCAGCAGCCCGCTGAAGAACGAGATTTTTGCAGCTGGTATCCCTGACATCGCAGACAAGACGGAACGAGCAGCAGCCGTGTGGCAGCTTCTGAAGAAGAAGGTACGCTGGAATAAGGAGTATGCAATCTGGGGAAAGTCTTCCTCGAAAGTCCTCAAAGAAGGAACCGGCTCAAATGCTGACATTAACTTCCTTTATATGAATATGCTTAAAGACGCAGGCATCGAGACGACACCCATTGTCCTGAGACTGCGCAATAGCGGCATTTTACCATTGTCTCACTCAAGTCTGAAATACCTGAACAGTTTTGTGGTGGGCATTCATACGAACGACTCCACGATGCTGATGATAGATGGCTCTGTCGAGGACGGCTATTTCAATGTCTTGCCAACCAGGCTGCTTGTGGAAAAGGCCCGGGCTTTGGTGAAAAATAGTGATGGATATTGGGTGAATCTGCTCGAAGGCGCCAATAGCCGTATCGCCACAACAATTCAGGCAGAATTAGATGCAGAGGGTATGCTGACAGGCATTAAGACGAGCCAACTGATTGATGAATCGGCCGCCTCTCTACGCAAAAGCTGGCGCGAAGCAAAGGACAGCACAGAACTGATCCACAAGAAAGAGGAACATGACGGCATCAAAATTGAAGACTATCAGTTGGAAGGCCGCCACGATTTCTCGCCAATGGTAAAAGAGACTACGACCTTCACTAAGCAGTGTGATACAGCCGGTGATATGATCTATCTGAATCCTCTGGTATTCAGTCCGATACAGGAATCCATCTTCACTGACGAAGAGCGTAACCTGCCAGTTGAATTCCCATGTAAGGGAATAGAGGTCATCAATGTCATTATCAACATACCGAAAGGTTATACCGTTGATGACTCCCCTAAGCCTATCGTGTTGAAAATGGAAGGCATCTCTGCAAAGGTGATGGGAACAGTGAAAGAAGGCCGTATCAACATGCTCTATCAGTTCAATATCTCCAAGACCTTTTTCCCACAGTCAGAGTATAAGGATCTGAAATCCTTCTTCGACAGGCTGATTGAAAGCACCAAAAGTATCATTACAATTAAGAAGGCAGGATGAAAGGATTGCTATTAGCACTGCTGATATGGCCTTGGGGACTAACTGCCTGGGGGCAGGAGCCGGTTTCCATGACCAGCTCCCAGAAAGCTGTCATCGAGGAATCGCTGACAGATGTGGTCTGTGAAAGTGCAACGCACGCTGTTGCTCATTATAAAGAAGTGACAACCATCCAGAATGAGCAAGGTTCCTCACTGGCCAATTTCGTTTGCGCCTGTAGCAAGAATGACAAACTCTCCGCTTTTAAAGGACAAGTTGTTGATGCCAGCGGAAAGGTTATCCGCAAGTTCAAGGAAAGCGACTTGAAGCGGACAGAGTATTCACCCTATCTGGCCATTGACGACTATCAGATGTATCTGGAATATACTCCTCCAACCTATCCCATTACCATCATCTATGAGTGGACGATGGACAGCCGCGACAATCTGATAGAATTTCCTCGTTTCTGTCCTCTCTCTGACTATGACGTCGCTCTTAAGAAAGCCGTCTATCGGCTGGCATTTCCGAAAGACATGCAAATACGTCATTCTTTGAAAAACATTGCCCAAGATGTCAGTATCACTCAGGTCTCTCAAGACACACAACTGCTGACCCTTGAACTCGCAGACTTGCCTGCATTCCAGGAAGAAGCCTATGCACGCCCCTTGCATGAGAGACTGCCCATAGCTTATTTCGCACCAACGGATTTTGTTTATTATGGCACAAAGGGAAGTCTGCGCAACTGGAATGACTATGGAAAATGGGAATACAGCCTCATCGAGGGGAGTGATGCTTTGCCAGAAACCTTACGCCAAAAGCTGCACCAGCTAACTGATAATCTGACATCCAAAAGGGAAAAAGTAGAAGTTCTCTATCATGAGCTTGAGAAAACGACCCGATACGTTGCCGTTCTCCTTGGCATTGGGGGCCAGAAACCCATGCCGGCCGCAATGGTCAGCAAAAGCGGCTTCGGTGATTGTAAGGGGTTGTCGAATTACATGAGGGCCATGCTGAAAGAAATCGGTATTGCTTCCAATTACATTCCCATCAGCACCACTAATTATCGGCTGCTGCCAGACTTTGCGAGCGCCGGACAGATGAATCATGTCATTTTGCAAGTTCCTCTGGAGAAGGATACACTTTGGCTGGAGTGTACCAATCCACAATTACCATTGGGCTATGTCCACGAAGATATTGCAGGCCATGATGCCATCGAGGTGAACGAACATGGAGGCAGACTGGTGCGGCTTCCCGTTTATGAAGACAGTACAAACCTCATGCGCAGCGATATCCGTATACAGCTGGATCCAACAGGTGCTGCTGACATCTCATTCAAACGAACTGCACATAATAGGCAATATGAACACTATCTGCCCTTGGTAAAGATGGATAATAGGGAACAAAAACAGACCATGAATCGTATGATGAGGATTCCACAGGCTGAAATCAGCAATCTTGATATCAGGAGTCAAAAGTCTGGAGCTGTTTTGTCACTGGAAGCCAATATTAGAAGTCAGAAATATGCTACTAAGACTGGTCTGCGGTTATTTGTCCCTCTTAATCCTAGTCTTAATAGCTATACTATCCCATCAGCAAACAGCAATCGTCAGGAAAGAATCTGGATAAAAATGGGTTATCTCGATGAAGATCACATTTCCCTCACTATTCCTGAAGGCTACGAGATAGAGGCATTGCCTAAGGACGAGAAAATTGAGAAGCCTTTTGGGACGTTTGATTCTTCGATACAAACAGATGGCCAGGAAATACATGTGACATATAGGCTGCTTATGAAGTCTGGTGACTATGACAAGTCTCTCTTTCCAGAACTCACAGACTTCCTGAAAACCGCGAATAAGGCTTATAACCAACGTATTGTTATCAAAAAAAGCAGCTAGCTGAGTAGATAATTCATAATTATTTTGTATCTTTGCGGCCAAATATAAATAGGTACGCAAAGATATGATACAATCAATGACAGGCTACGGCAACGCTGTCGTAAGCTACAAAGACAAGAAAATTCATGTGGAGATCAAGTCGCTGAACTCGAAACAACTCGACTTGCAGACACGTATTGCTCCGCTCTATCGTGAGAAGGAGATGGAGATGCGACAGATGGTGGCTGAGGCCCTTATCCGTGGGAAGGTGGACATGAGCGTGTGGATAGAAAAGGAGACGGCAGTGGATGCGACTCCTGTGAATGCAGCACTCGTGGAGAACTACTACCACCAGTTGAAGGACATTGCCGCAAAGGTGGGTATCCCTGAGCCAGAGGACTGGATCTACACCCTCACCCGTATGCCGGATGTCCTGACGAAGACCGATGTGGAAGTGCTCGACGACGAGGAGTGGGTCGTGGTGAAGGCTGCTGTCTGTGAGGCTTTGACTAACCTTGTGAACTTCCGCAAGCAGGAAGGCGCTGCCCTGCAAAAGAAGTTTACGGAAAAGATTGACAATATCGCTAACTTGCTGGCAGCCATCGAACCCTACGAGAAGGGACGTGTGGAAAAGATCAAGGCTCGTATCGAGGGAGGTCTGCAGCAGATTCCTGGGGTGGAGTACGACAAGAACCGTTTGGAGCAGGAACTCATCTACTATATCGAGAAACTTGATATCAGTGAGGAGAAGCAGCGTCTGGCCAACCACTTGAAATATTTCCGTGAGACGATGGAGGAGGCTGCTGGACAAGGCAAGAAACTCGGCTTCATCGCCCAGGAGATGGGACGTGAGATTAATACGACGGGTTCGAAGAGTAATCAGGCCGAGATGCAGAACATCGTGGTGAAGATGAAGGACGAACTGGAACAGATCAAAGAACAAGTCCTGAATGCATTGTGAGTATAATTAAACACGGATTATAAAGATTATAAGGAATGGCTGCGATGCAGCCCAAAAATCCATAAAATCCGTGTTAATAAGAAAAAGAAATGAATAGAGGAAAATTAATAATAGTATCTGCGCCCTCTGGAACGGGAAAGAGTACGATTATCGGGTGGCTGATGAAGGAGCATCCGGAGTTGAACCTGGCTTTCTCGATATCCTGTACGTCGAGGGCACCAAGAGGGACGGAACAGAATGGTGTGGAGTATTTCTTTCTGACACCAGAGGAGTTCCGCAAGAAAATAGACAACGACGAGTTTCTGGAGTATGAAGAGGTCTATGCAGGCCGCTTCTATGGCACGTTGAAAGCGCAGGTAGAACGTCAGTTGGAGGCAGGACAGAACGTGGTGTTCGATGTCGATGTGAAGGGTGGCATGAATATCAAGAAATATTATGGCGATGAGGCTTTGAGCGTGTTTATCAAGCCACCCTCGATAGCAGAACTGCGCCGTCGTCTGGAGGGTCGTGGTACGGATGCCCCAGAGGTCATTGACCAACGTATTGCCCGTGCTGAGTTTGAACTGACCTTCGTTGATAAGTTCGATACCATTGTGGTGAACGACGACCTCACCCAGGCAGAGGAAGATGCCCTGTCTATCATTGAGGAATTTCTCTCAGAAGGGTAATCATCATTTCTCATTACTCATTTCTCATTTCTCATTATGATCAGGACAGGGATTTTCGGAGGCTCATTCAACCCCATCCACAACGGACACATCTCGTTGGCCAAGCAACTGAAGGAGAGAGCAGGACTCGACGAGGTGTGGCTGATGGTGTCGCCCCAGAATCCCCTGAAGCAGGCAGCAGACCTGCTTGACGACAACCTCCGTATGGAGATGGCTCGTCTGGCTCTCGAAGGGGTAGAGGGTATCGTCGCCTGCGACTATGAGATGCATCTGCCAAAACCTTCCTATACCTGGAACACTTTACAGGCCCTCTCGAAAGACTATCCTGACAGGCAGTTCGTGTTGCTGATGGGAGGCGACAACTGGGAACACTTTGACAGGTGGTATCACTATGAGGACATCAAGCGTTGCTATGAGGTCGCTGTCTATACCAGAACCCCTGGATATGCTGGCTTTATCGATATCAGCAGTACGGAGGTCCGTGAGCGTATCAAGGCTGGTAAGGGCATCCGTAGGTTGGTGCCGAAAGCCGTAGCAGACTATATCAAGGAGAAAGGACTCTATAAAGGCACAAAGTGAAAGGGAAGTTCAAGATAAATCCGCTGAAATGGATAGGTTATCTTTTTAGTCCTATCCAGCAGAATGGCGCATTCTTCGTGTTTATGTTTGCGCTGGGATGGCTCTGCACCCAACTCGAAATCATGCCTTACTATCTCAGAAACAAGGGTGCCGAGCCTTATGAACTGTCTGCCCCAGAGTTGTTCCTTGATATCTACGTTGTCTGTGTCATCCTAACCCTCATCCCTAAGAAGATCCGTATCTGGGTGAAGGCCTTGCTCTATGTTCTCTTCTATGGCGTTGCCTTGGTGGATATGTTCTGCTACGAACGCTTCGAGTCGACCCTCACGCCAACGATGCTGATGCTGGCGATGGAGACGACGGGGCAGGAGGCAAGAGAATTCCTCTCGGGCTATCTCAGTTATGAGACGGTGAAGTCGGGTGTGGGCTGGATATTGCTGCTGATGACTATGCATATCCTCTGGACCATCCTTCGCAGACTCCTCGCCAAGATGCGCCAACGACTCATCCTGCCGAAGATAAATCCAATCATCTTTTCAGGTTTCAAGGCTGTGATGGGCTGTGTGGTGGCTTGGTTGTTGTATGGCAGCATCAGTCAGACGTGGAATAATAAGGTGGCGATACACAAACTATTCTCTTGCGAGACTATCGGAGAGGTGGAGCACGAATTGACCAAGAAGGATCAGGCCAAACTCTATGTCCCCGTCTATCGCCTTGCCTTCGGCATCTATGCCAATGGTCTTGCTGACACACAGATAGAACAGTTGAAGGCTGCGAGTGATAAGATTCAGGTGGACAGTTGCAGTTTTCGTGTGCCGAATATCGTGCTGGTGATAGGGGAGAGTTATAACAAGCACCATTCCCAACTCTATGGCTATGACAAACCCACCACGCCACGACAGATGGCATTGCAGGACGAAGGCAGTCTGGTGGCATTTACCGATGTCGTCTCATCGTGGAACCTCACGAGTTTTGTCTTTAAGCACATGATGTCGTTATACGCTGTAGGGGACTCTGGCGAGTGGTGCGACAAGCCACTTTTCCCAGAGGTGTTTCGAAAGGCTGGCTATCATGTGACATTTGTCACTAACCAGTTTGAACCCAAGGCCAAGGAGGCTGTCTATGATTTTAGTGGCGGGTTCTTCCTGAATGACCCAGAACTGAGTCAGCGGCAGTTTGACAGTCGCAGCACCCGTACCCACCGTTTTGACGATGGGGTGCTGAAAGAGTACGACGCCTTGAAGGACTCTACCATCTCGCATAATCTGGTAATCCTGCACCTGATGGGTTCACATGTCGACTATCGGGCTCGTTATCCGCAGAAGAGACAGACCGTCTTTGCGCCACAGATGTATGACCGCCCAGAACTCAATGACAAACAGAAACAGATCCTGGCACACTACGACAATTCGCTACGCTATAATGACTCCATCGTGGCCTGTATCACACAGCGGTTTGTGAATCAGGATGCTGTCGTCATCTATGTACCGGATCACGGTGAGGAGATCTTCGATGGTTCACCATATATGTATGGCAGGATGCACGGGGCAAATATCGACTACCGTTTGGCTCGCAACGAGATGGAGATTCCTTTCTGGATCTGGGGATCGCCACAATATCGGGAGAATCATCCCTACGGTTGGCTGGCGATACAGAATGCCAAGGATCGTCCGCTGATGATAGATGTGCTGCCTCATCTGCTGCTCTATCTCGGAGGCATCTCCACACCGCTCTATCGTGAGGAACTGAATGTCATCAGTCCTAAGTATGATATGAAGCGCCACAGGATACTGAAGGGCGTTACGGACTATAACCAACTGAAGCGCCCATGAAAGAACTGTTGACACGGAGGGAATGTACGGCGATGCGAGGGATTGCCATTTTGGCTATCGTGTTGCACAATTACTGCCATTTCATTGGTAAGATAGTGCAGGAGAACGAATACCAGTTCCTTTCTTTCAACAACGACCGATTGTGGCAAGTCATTAGCAATCCTGATTCGCTGTTGCCTGTACATCTGCTGTCGTACTTTGGCCATTATGGTGTGCCAGTGTTTCTTTTCCTGAGTGGTTTCGGACTGGTGAAGAAGTATGAAACCTCACACGACTCCTGTCCCCCTGTGAGATTCCTGCGTTACAGTTATCTGAAACTATTCAGGCTGTTGATTGTGGGTTTCTCGATATTCGTTTGTGTCGATATGGTGACCCCAGGGCGCTTTCTTTTCCATTGGGATAACGTATTGGCGCAACTGCTGATGTATATCAACGTGCTGCCTGAACCAGAAAAGACGATCTGGCCTGGTATCTATTGGTTCTTCGGACTGATGATGCAACTCTACATCGTCTATCGGCTCTTGCTCTATCGACGCAGTTCGTGGTGGGTGGTGGTTCTCATTGCCGTCTGTTGGCTACTGCAGGTCTTCTGCGAACCAGATGGTGAAACACTCAATCGCCTGCGCTATAATTTCATCGGGGGTATGCTTCCCTTCGGGTTAGGATTAATAGTCGCAAGAATTCCCACCTTGGGAATAAATAGTTCCCACGCTGGGAACCAAACATTCCCACGTTGGGAATATATGGCATGGCTTTTGTTCGCTATTCTCTCCTGCGTTTTGGTCTTTGCAATGTGCTTAAACTTCCAGACTTGGTTCTGGATACCTGTCATTATCATCATCGGTTGTGTGGCAATGGTGAAGGTGATACCAGAATGGCTGATGAAGGTCTTTGTTTGGTTCGGAGGTATCTCGGCGGCGATGTTCGTGGCTCATCCGATAGCCCGTAAACTCTTTATCACCGTTGCGTGGAAACAGGACATCTACGACGGCCTGATGCTCTATGTCATTGTGACGATTGCCCTCTCGTGGGCTGTGAAACAAATCATTGAACGTATCCCCAGACCGACACTATGAAGCAGATAGTAGCCTTTGATTTCGACGGGACGCTGACCACGAAGGATACACTCATTGAGTTTATCCGTTATGCCTGTGGCACAAGGGCTTTCCTGTTTGGCTTCCTGCGATATGCCCATCTGCTGGTGCTGATGAAGTTGGGACTCTATCCTAACTGGAAAGCCAAACAAAAAGTGTTTGCGCATTTCTTCGGGGGGATGAGGATTGAGGAATTCGACGGGTTATGTCAGCGCTTTGCGAAAGGCAACCAGCATCTGCTTCGTCCCAAAGGAGTAGAAGCCATTCAACAGGCTTTGGACGAGGGAGCGGAAGTGCTTATTGTCAGTGCCTCCATCGACAACTGGGTAAAGGCCTTTTTCAACACAGAGGGACGGTTCTTTTGTGTTGTTGGCACCCAAATTGAAATGAAGGACGGACTTCTGACGGGTTGTTTCCTGACGAAGAACTGCTATGGTCAGGAAAAGGTAAACCGTATCCTCGCCCTCTATCCTAATCGCAGCGAGTATCATCTCACCGCCTATGGCGACAGTAGGGGCGACAAGGAACTGCTGACCTTTGCTGATGAATCCCATTATAAACCTTTTCGATAGTCATGACACCGTTCAAACTTTTCAGAGTCAAACCCGAGGAACGTATTCAGGCTGTGGTGTTGCTGACGGTAATAGTGGCCCTCAATGCGCTATTCATCTATCGTATGCACGACCTGTTTATGCAACCTGGCTTCGGACCCTACTGGAAAGCCTTCGAACGCGAACTGCACCTCTCGGGCTATGACCCGTTGACCTACTTGGCAGTCACCGATTGGGATGTGGTCTATCAGGTCTATCGCCATCCGCTACTGTCGTTTCTCATCTGGCCCTTCTGGCTGTTGAATCAAGGACTGACAGCACTCTTCGGTGTCAACTGCGTGCAGTATATCGTGGCCTTGCCCCTGATGGTGTGTTCGTTCTATTCCTATATCTTCCTCTACCGCATCCATCGCGAAGTGATAGAATTGGAACGCTGGGATGCCACCCTATTGACAGCCTTCTATTTCTCATTTGCCTATATCCTGTTGTCTGTGATTGTACCAGACCACTTCACCATCTCTATGTTCCTGCTGCTCATCACCCTCTATATCTCCGGGGTGTGCATCAAGAAGGGTAGGGAGTTTAAGTGGTGGCAGTCGGCGATTCTCTTCTATATCACTGCTGGTGTCACCCTGAGCAATGGCATCAAGGTGTTTCTCTCGGGTTTCTTTGTGAATCTGCGTGATTTCTTCCGTCCCAAGTACCTGCTGTTGGCAGTCATCCTACCTGCGGCCCTGTTGTGGGTCACAGCCACCTGGGAGTATCAACAGTATGTGCTGCCCCAAGAAAAGACCAAGGCAGAATTAAAAGTGAGGAAGGCCGAGGAATTAAAGGCCCGTGTGGCGCAAATGACACCTAAAGAGAGGGAACAATTCGAGAAGCGCAAGGCGAGGCGTCAGGAATTGCTGCGCCGTCAGGCTGCCAAGACGGGTAAACCGATGGAGGATCATGGTTTTCTAAAATGGACGGACATCACGACTTCCCGTTGGCAGTCAGTGTATGAGAATCTCTTTGGCGAGTCCGTGCAGTTTCATCAAAAGCATTTCTTGGAGGATACGTTAGTGCATCGTTCTGTGTTTGTGGTGTACGACTGGCTATGGAGTTATGTGGTGGAGGCTCTGGTGGTACTGCTTTTCATCGCCGGCATCTGGTGCGGACGACGAAGCCGTTTTCTGTGGCTCTGTCTCTCCTGCTTCGGCTTCGATATGTTCATTCACTTGATTTTAGGCTTTGGCCTCAACGAGGTGTTTATCATGGCTCCTCACTTTATGTTCGTCCTACCCATCGCTACAGCCTTCCTTTTGCATTGTATAAAGACCCGTTGGCTCCGTCTCTCCATCCTCCTACTTACCCTCTACCTCTTTATCTATAATGGCTACTTGCTTACCCGTTTCCTCCTGAGCCCCATCCACGTCACTATTTAGGTTGTCATTCAATCATTTTTTCTCGTAAACTTTTTTGTGGTTTCAAGATAAAGTTGTATCTTTGCCGATGGAAAATTAAATATACCATCAAGATGTTGAAAAATTGCATGATATTGATTGCTGACAGTGGTAGCACAAAGGCTGACTGGACGCTTCTTAATCCATCCGACCGGGATGGTGACGGCGTAATCGCCACGTTTCACACCCAGGGAATCACGCCCATCCATCAGACACCTGAACAGATCAGGCAGATTATCGGGCAAGAGTTGGTACAACAACTGTCATCCTTTCCCCGGGCTCGTCTGATAGACTCTGGCGTCCTGGAGACACCGTTGCTGTCGAACCTCAATGTGGTGTTCTATGGCAGTGGATGTACGCCAGTCCATGCACCCCGTATGCGTCAACTTCTTACAAGTGTCCTCTCGACGCAGTCTGTTGAGGTGTATAGCGACCTGATGGGTGCTGCTCGTGCCCTCTGTCAGCAGGAAGAGGGTATTGCCTGTATTTTGGGAACAGGAGCCAACAGTTGCCTGTATGATGGACAGGGCATCGTGCAGAACACCCCTGCGCTGGGCTATATCCTGGGCGACGAGGGTAGTGGTTCCGTGCTGGGAAGAATGTTTATGAATGCTATCTTTAAGAATCCCGATTTTGCCAGCATCCGTGATGAGTATCTGGCCAAGGAGAAACTGACACAGGCAGATGTGATTCGGAAGGTCTATCATGAACCTATGGCCAACCGTTTCTTGGCTACTACCTCATTATTTATCGGTGAACATCTGGACAGTTCTCTGCTGCAACGGTTGGTGGTTGATAATTTCCGCAGTTTCTTTCAACGTAACATCAAACCCTATGGCCGTCGCGACCTGCCTGTCAGTTTCGTAGGCAGCATGGCTCAGCACTATCCTGACCAGTTGGAGGAGGCAGCACGTGAAGAAGGCTTTACCATAGGACATGTTGCTAAGAGTCCCATGGAAGGATTGGTTGCATACCACAAGAAATAACATCAACGGTGTTTCTCAGTGCCTGTCCATTTGCGGAGGCGACGGGAGAGGGATCTGATGATATGGCGGAAGTTGCCATATCGCAGGTTCAGCAAGAGTTCTTCGAGGGAATTCTGGATCTTAATCCACGGGTGATTCCAGGCATTGGCTTTATAAAGTCGTTCTAAATAATCCTTGTTTTCTACAATCTCTTTCGGATGCTGCAAGGGGAAGGTCAGTTCGTGGCGTTGCATCGTGAACATCCTGCGGATACGATGGGGGGTGGTCTTCAGTTCTGCGGAGAAGTGGGTAGAGTCTGCCAGTAGTCCGATATTGCTCACCTGATTCTGTGCTGGCATGATGGCGAGGCTGTCGTGGAGCAGCATATCAGCCCAATAGATAGTTTCAAAGTATTCCTTCCCACTTTGACTGTGGTCACGGAACATCTGCATCATATCGCTGCGCAGATGCCGCTCTTTGGCAATGGCCTCCAAGCGTTGCAGGGTCTCGGGATTATGCATGAAACTATAGGTGGGATCCCATCGCTGGGCTACCCGTCGCCATGAGGCCCAGCCCCAGATGCTGAAAGCAGAGGTAAAGAAATAACTGTCTTCGCAGTCTGACGAGGTCTCGTCGATATTAAATCCGGCAATCATGTTGATTCTCTCGTCATTCTCGTATCTGTCGAGCATTTCCTTGCAGAAAGGAAAGAACGACTGGGCGGGAACCACATCATCCTCCAATACCATCACCTTGTCGGCAATCGAAAAGGCCCACTGATGGGAGAGAAAGCCTGACGGGTCGCAGCCTTGATTTTTATCTAAATAGTTACGGTGTACCTCACATTCCCAGTCGATATGCTCGTCTGCAACAATGGCACGACAAGCCTCAATCCCAGCCATGTCCTGCACTCCTCGCGGACCGTCCTGATACAGCAACAACTTCGAGGGCCGTGCCTGACGCACAGCCTCGAACACCTTGGCGAAGGTGTCGCTGCGTGTAAAGAACAGCAGCAGCACAGCAATATCAGTCTTTGCAGGATGCTTCATGCCACAAAGGTACGAACTTTTCTTGATACCACCAAATGTAACCATCATTTATATAATGACTGCCCTAATACTTGTAGTGTCTTTTGGCGACCTATGGCGATTATTTTTTCAGATTTGTCATAGTCAAAGCCGCCATAACGACTCATCTGAATGTCTACAAGTACATCGGGCTTCATCAGTTGGGCCATGAGGATGGAGTTTTGGCGAATCATCAGTGAACTGACTCGTGAGAGCATTGTGTAATAGTTGAACTCGAGGTTGTCGGGTATCAGTTTGTTGAGTATCTGCTGCGACAGCGATTTGCTGTGTTTGCGTTTTTCTGCCAACTCATGCTGAATCTCCCACTGCGTCTTATAATCATGTCCGCTCACATCGACACCAACCAGGATATCGCCCTCATGTCGTACCACACGGTTCAGCGGTATTGGGTTTGTCACACCACCATCAATGAGTATCATGCCGTCACGATGCACAGGCTCATAGAATGACGGCAGAGAGATGCTGGCTCGGATGGCATTGAAGAGACTGCCCTTGCTGAATACAACCTCACGCCCGGCTTTTAAGTCGGTAGCCACGGCACAATAAGGTATCGGCAGGTCTTCGATAGGCATGTCAGGCACAAACTCCATGATGGCCTCAAGGATGCGTGAGCCTTTAACGATATGATTAAGACCCAGCGAGAAGTCGGTCAGTTCCAACATCTTCTTACGGTCTACCGTCTTCATCCATTCGCGGAATACCTTCAGTTTCCCTGCTGCATAGACACCTCCAATGAGAGCACCCATCGAACAACCAGCAATAGAGGTGATGTGATAGCCCTGTGCCTCCAGTTCCTCAATGGCACCGATATGGGCAAGACCTCTCGCGCCACCGCTCGACAATACTAATGCTACGTCCTTTGCCATTATTCTTTATGCGTTGTGAGTTATTGTCCTGTGGCCTGACGGTATTCCAGAAGTTTGTTACGGTAGTCGGCATAGACATCGGTGCGGCGATCGAGAGACTGCTGATAAAGCAGTTGGGCTTCGAGCAGATCACTCATCTTTGAGGTGCCGGCACGATAGTAGTCACGGTTCAGGCGTAGGTTCTCTTCTGCCTGTTCGATGCTGCGCTGGGCAATCTGGAGTTGCTGATGGGATTCTTCAACATTGTTCCAGGCGTTTTGCATGCGGATCTTCAGCAGTTCGGAGTTATCCGCGAGTTGTTCCTCGGCTTTCTGCTGTTCTATCTTTTTGCGCTTGATAGCATGGGAACCGCCCCACCAGTCGGAGATGGGAACGCTGACGGTGGCAAAAACCATCGCGAAACTATGATTGTTGTCGAGCAGGTTATGGTAGTTGTAGCCTGCACCAACACCTATGATAGGCAGGTTCTTGCCAATTTCCATCTTGCGTTGCAGGTTTGTGGCCTCAACCTGTTTATTAAGCAATTTGTATTCGGTTGTCCCCAACAATGCCTGGTCGCAATCCTGTTTGATGACCTGTGGTGAAGAACCATCAACATACTCTGCACTCTCAATTACAAATTCAGAATTATTAAGTCCGCAATACTGTGCCAGCAATAGGCGCAGGATATTGATGCCATTCTGAACCTTCAGTTTCTGACTCTCGACATCATTCTGGCGCAGTTGTACTTGAAGCAGGTCGTTGCGCATAGCCACTCCAGCACGCACGGCTACATCCACATCTTTATTGATATCAGCCAATAAGGTCTGAACAGCCTCGATGGTCTTCATCTTCTCCTGGAGTGAGACCAACTGCCAGTAGTACTGCTCCGTCTGCTTTTCCACCTCGTTTTCCGAGAGTTGAAGTTGCAGGCGACTGACATCCTCGCCCACCTTGGCGAGTTTGTTGCCATTGATAATCTGACCTCCTGCGAAGACGGGTTGCACTGCCATTAGACTACCAATTGTGCCATTCTTCATCATTGAGATGCTCATGGGACTGCCCAAGATTGCGAGGGCTTCGGGAGGCAACGACTGAGCAAGGACCATGCCTAATTCTGGCGAGATATTTTCAGAGAGATTAATGTCTGTCTGCGCCATACCCTTGTTGGCATTAAACCAAAGACCAGTACCGCTGACGGTAGGGAAGTACTTGGTGAAGGACTCCCTGCGCTGCTCCTGGGCAGCATCGATGGAGTGCTTGGCACTGCGAATGGCAATGTTGTTATGCAGGGCGGAGTCCTTCAACTGCTGCAAACTATACGTTTGAGCAGATAAAGGTGAAAAGGTGAAAAGGTAAAGAAGTAAAAACATCATCACCTTGCCTTTTTGACATATATTATTCTTATCCATATTGTTCCCTTTTTAGTTTTTCCCCTTTTTACTTTTTAAACTGACTTTCCAATAAATGACTGGGAGCATGGTGACCACCATGATAAGCGAGCCGATACCACCTGCGAAGATGGTGACACCTACTGGCATCCAGAATGAACTCTGGGCGATGATCATCGGCACCACACCAACGGCAGTGGTAGCCGTCGTTAGGAAGATAGGCACCATACGTCGCTTGCCAGCATCGTAGGCAGCCTGTTTCACGGCAGCATTATAGGCCTTGCAGTCCACTTTCCAGTCACCATGTTCAGCAACATGCTTCTTGATGAGGTCGATGGCATGCTCGAAGATGAGGATCTCGTTACGCATAATCATTCCCATCAGGGTGATGAGTCCGAAGATAGAGGTAAGGCCGAGTGCGCGGTTCATCAGTCCGAGGCCGATGAGTGCGCCAGGAGTCATCAGTGCCAAAGCCACCATACAGACGGTAGTGACACCATACTTCTTGAAGTTGAACAACAGGAAGAAGAACACGATAATCATTGCAATAGTAATACCACCAATAATCTGCGGCATGGCCTCATCGCCGTATTCTATCTCGCCGCCCACCTCGGTACGAACGCCTTGGGGCAACAGTATCTCTTCCTGCATGATGCGGGCAATCTCTTTTTCGACGGGAGCCGTATAGACACCTTGAGCAAACTGGGCAGTTACCGTGATGCAGCGTTCGCCGCCACGATGCAGGATGCGGCTCTCGCTCCACTTGGGAGCAACTTTGGCTATCTGTCGTAGAGGTACTGTTGAATTGGTGCTATGCAGACCTCCCGATACCATCGATGTTGGCGATGCAATGCCCAGATTAGCCACATCCGAGAAGGTCATATCTGCATCGTCCTTGACAACGATGGGTAACTCATAATTCCCTTCCCAGATCTGTCCTACACGCAGATTGCTCGACGTGGCGCTGAGTGCCAGTTGAGCGGTGGTACGAGTAATGCCCAGTTGAGCCGATGTCACAGGGTCTAGTTTGACATTGATGATGGGATAAGGCTGGAAATAGTCTGTGTGTACCCACTCCAACTCGGGCATCAGGCGCATACGCTCCATCAGTCGTTCGGCCACCACGTGCAGCGAGTCGAGGTTGTCACCGTAGAAACGGTATTCCAGTTCGCTGACCTCCAGATAGTCCAGTCGCTTGAACTTCACGTAGGCATTTGGGAAGGCCTCGCTCAACTGCGGCTGATACTTCGCCAGGAGATCGAGTGTGGCTTTGTCGCTCTTCGTGTTCACAATAAACTGTGCGTAGTTGCTGCCTGCCATCTGGGGTGCGTAGGCATCCATGAATCGAGGTGACGAACAGCCGATAAAACTCGTGATGCCTGTGATGCGCTCATCTTTTTCGAGCACATGCTGCACCGAGTCGGCTATCACCTCCGTCTCAGCCAGTCCTTTGCCGTCTGGCAAGAATATCTCTACTGCAAACTGGTCGCGGTCGGCATAGGGGAACAGTCGGATCTTCAGTGTGGGCGCAATCAGGCTTGACAGCAAAATGACGCCGATGCCCCCACCGATGGTCGTCCAAGGATGGGCAAAGGTCCAGTCGAGCACCTTATTATAAGTATTCTGCACCCAGTTCGTAATTTTGTTTCCTCCTGTACTCACCTTGTCTGGCTTGATGATGCGAGTCTCCAGGAATGGAATCACCGTCACGGCCAGCACCAGCGACACCATCAGGTTGATGGTAATCGTCACGGGGAAGTCCTGCAGGGCATCGTGGAACATACCTTTCATCGTGAGGAGGAACGGATAGAAGATGGCACAGATGCAGATGGTGGCCAGCAGCATCGGCATGAAGTACTGGCGAGCCGACTCGATGGCGGCATCAAAGGGCTTAAAACCTTTGCCTAAGTATTCCAGATAGCCATCGATAACCACAATCGAGTTATCCACAATCATTCCAAGTACCACGATGAGAGCCGCCAGCGTCACGATGTTCAGTTCGATGCCCATCATATACATCACCGCCACACTCACGAAAGTGCTCAGCGGGATGGTGACGGCTGCCACGATGGCGGAACGGATGGGGAACAGCACCATCATCACCAGGATGATGATCAGCATGGATATCAGCAGGTCGCGCAGAAAGTCGCTCACACTCAGAGCCACCACTTTGGGCTTGTCGGCAATGCGGGTAACGTTCACGTCCTCAGGCAGTTCATTCTGGCGGAAGTCGTTCAGCACCTTGTCTACCTCCTGACCATATTGCACCACGTTATTGCCTGGCGTCATCTCCATTGACAGCAGCACACACGGATGACCATCCTGCTCGATACGACTCGACATAGGTTCGTATTCACGTACTACACGGGCCACATCCCTTACGCGGGCCACCTTACCCGTCACAGGGTCGGAGAATATAATCTGGTTGGCAATCTCCTCTTCGCTATTCTCCTGAGCCTCCATATGGATGGGCACCTGCTGGTCATCGTCGCTGATGGAGCCGCTCATCGTGGTGATGCCCTGAGCCTGCAGTCGTGAGAAGAGCATCTGCTGACCAATACCATAGGCTTGAAGCCGCTGGCGGTCTATATAAAGACTGATCTGCTCCTTCTGCTCGCCAAACATTTTCACGTTGGCCACACTGGGGATGCGGCGCAGACGGTCGCTGAGATCGTCGCTGTATTGCTTCAGTTCGCGATAGTTGCGCTGGTCGCTCTCTATGGCGATAAGCAGCGCTGAGGTGTTACCGAAGTCATCGTTCACCACGATGGCGAGCACGCCGGTGGGCAACTGCGCCTTGAATCCATTCAGACCGTGTTTGATCTTACTCCACACCTCGTCCTTGTTGTTCACGTTGTCGTTCAGTTTTATCATCACGATGCACATCCCATTCTGCGAGGTAGTAGTGGTTTTTATGCGGTTCACCTCACCGTAGGTGAAGAGGTAGCGCTCCAGCGGGCGAGCCACCTGTTGCTCAATCTCTTCGCTGGTAGCACCAGGATAGACCGCCACCACCACGCCTTGTCGGATAGTGGCGTGCGGGAACTCATCTTTCGGCATGATGTACATGCCGTAGATACCCATCACGAACAGGATGCCCACGATGAGCAGGGATATCGAGTAATGCTCCAAAGGCCATTTCAGCCAAGACATCTTTTCTTTCATTTATGATTTGCGATTTAATACACCACTTTTGTGCCTTCACTCAGTTTCTGGTAGCCCTCCGTCACTACGCGTTGCCCCATGTCGAGCCCATCTTTGATGGCTACATGATTGCCATTGGTTTCGCCAATGCTTACTTTCGAACGGTGCGCCGTACTGTCCTTAGCCACTGTCCAGACAAACAGCGAACCGTCGGCTGCCTTTTGAACGGTAGTGACAGGCAATGACTTCGCTGAGATGCTTTGCGAACCTTCAGCGATGAACTTGACGCTGGCCACCATACCAGGCAACAATTTTCTGCCAGCATTTTGTACGTTGATGCGCACATCATACGTATGTGTGAGTGCATCGGCCTGCACCCCTTTCTCAATTCTGCCTCCATTGACTGTGGCCTGGGCAGCCTCTACGGCAATGGTCGATGGTGTCGATGCGCTGATGGCGCTGATCTCTGCCTCAGGAACAGCCACCTTCACCTTGACACTACTGATATCGAGAATCGTCACAATGGCTTGCGATGGCATCGCTGTCTCACCGGCACCAACCAGTTTCTTGCCAACAATCCCACTAACGGGAGCAGTGAGCCGACAGTCAGCCAGGTTCTTTTTTGCCACTTCCAACTGAGACTTGGCCTGGGCTACCTTGCTCTGGATCTCCACCCACTGCACCTCAGGCAGTGAACCGTTGTCGTGCAGCATCTTATAGCGTTCTATAGCATCATTGGCTTGATTCATCTGGGCCTCAGCACCAATGAGCAGGTTACGAGCCTGCGTATCGTCCATCTCGGCGATGAGTTGTCCACGACCCACGGCCTGACCCTCATTCACCAACACACGTTTCACCACCCCCATACTTGTAAAACTGACGGCAGTCCCTTCACGCTCCTCAACGATACCCACATATGTCTGGGCATCATCTGCGAAAGCAGGAGACACCATCTGGGTTTTCACTCTTATCGGAGCCTTCATGCCATTCTCCTTTTTCTCGCTGCAACTGCATATCATCAACGCAGCCAACAGTCCTAAATATCCTTTATTCATTGTCGATTTATTTGATTTTGCTAAAGAGTTTGCCCTTATATGATAAATACTTAGCACCTTGGTAGGCACCAGAGGCATTACGATGATTCTCAGGCATAAAATTGAGTGCAAATATACACAAAAAGACTGATACAACCTAAATAAATGGAGAAAAAATTCAGGTTTTGACTAAAGTCATAACAATTTTTCGTACCTTTGCCACAGAATGGAGTGTACAGCACTTTATAATGAGATATGCAAAGGATGACTCACGAAGAATTGCGAGAAAGGTATAATCCTGAGGGCTCGATGCTGCGCAGGCAGCAGATGAGGATGCTGGAGATATTGCTGGAGGTGGATAAGATCTGCAAACGGCACAATATCCGCTATTGGCTCAGTAGTGGTACGCTGATTGGAGCCTTGCGCCATAATGGATTCATCCCATGGGACGATGATCTCGACATTGAGATGATGCGCAGCGACTATCTGCGACTGATGCAGGTTCTACCCTCAGAACTCCCTGAGTGGCTGGCGTTGCAGGATGATGAGACGGATCCCAACTACTTCTACTTTTATGCGAAGGTGCGCGACAAGCGTTCGAGGATGCTTGAACAGAACGGCTATGACCGTCTATGGAAGGAACAGGGCATCTATATCGACATCTTTCCGATGGAACGACACCCTATCTGGATGCACAAACTGACGGAGAAGAGTGTCGGACACATGTATAAGATCTGGCGCACCAGTACCGATGATGAAAGAGCCATCAAGTCTGTCCGTAGTATCTTCAATTTTAACAACCGATACTTCTTCCCTTGTCTGCGTGCCATCCTGTCACAATTCACTTTCGGTTCGAAGGTCATCACCAGTGGCATGGGTATTCCTTTCCATAATCCCCGTTATGCCGAAGAGATCTTTCCACTGACGACCCATCAGTTCGAAGGTTATGACTTACCTGTTCCGAAGGATGCCGATGCCCATCTGCGCCATATCTTTGGCGACTATATGCAGTTGCCTAATCTGGAAAAGTTGGCTCCGCATGTTGGAAAACTCGAGTTTTTCGATTAAGCGAGGTTATTTCTTTTTCGACAGGATAAAGGCGAGGCATTCCTTGAGGATAACTGCCCCAGAAACCCGCATAATCACAAAATAAAGGATAGCGGCAATTACTACACGACTGATAAGTAACAACCACAAATTGGTGATGCCCTGAGTCACGAAGCCTGTCACTGCCATCACACCTGCTGCTGTGAGGGCAAAGGGAACGATGTCCTTCAGGAAATCCAACAGGCGATAAGTCATCAGCCGCTTCACGAAGAACTGCCACACCAGTACCCATATTATATTTAATAAGGTATAGGTCATCACCATCGTATAGATACCTTGTTGCCGTAGCCCAATCAACAGCCCTATTTGCAGGATACCCAGTACGACGGTGTTCCAAAGGTAGATATCACTGCGTTTATGACTGATGATGGCATCCGTGAGCAGAGCCGAAAGCGGCATAAAGGCCCCGCAGAAGCAGAGATACGGCAACAGGGAGGCCGAGAAAGCCCATTTCTTGCCGATGGCCAGGACGATAAATTCGTGCGACACCAGTCCTAGTCCGAAGAGCAACGGGAAGGCGATAAATGCCGTAAATCGCACCATCTTTCGGAGTACTGCGAGTTGCCGTTCTTGTTCGTCATGCAGTCCCACCAGCACCGTCTGATCTACCTGCTTCAACATATTCTGTACCAGCAGGAATCCTTTCGAACTCCACTGATAGGCCTGATTGTAATGGCCTGTGTTCCTCTCGCCGTAGTAGCGCCCCAACATCAGGTTCATGATGTTACTGTTCAACTGCGTAAAGATCGCCGACAGCATAATCCTGAAACTGAATGGAAAGAGACGGCGGATGGGTTCGAAGTGAAAGGTGAAGGTGGGGCGCCAGGGACTGTAATACCAAAGCAGCAATGTGTTTACGGCGATATAGAGCAGATACTGCGTGGCGAGTGCCCAGTAGCCGAATTTCAGTGCCGCCAGTATCACGCTGACGATGCTCGATGTGAGTGTTGCCGTCATCCCACATTTCGCAATCTGTTTGATCTGCATCTGTTTGGTGAGATAAGCCGATTGCGCCATCCCGAAACTAGAGAACACGAAACCGAGGAATACATACCGGCTCAGGGGAATCAGTTTGGGACTCAATTCGGGCTTGTCGTAATAGTCGGCTATCAGTGGCGCACAGAACCACAGAACCACATAGATAATGACCCCTGCTAAGATATTAAACCAAAATACGGCATTATAGTCCTCGTGCTTAGGGGTTTTCAGATTGATAAGGCCAGTCTTAAAACCACTAGACTGAAGTTCATTTGCAATCACTGAAAAGACAGCCAGCATCGCCGTCATACCATAGTCTGAAGGGTCGAGCAATCGTCCGAGGATGATACCAAAGGCCAGTCCGAGTAACTGCTGTACGCCATTGTTCATCCCGCCCCAGAAGAGCCCTTTCGCCGTTTTTTCTTTCAATGATTCCATAATTTCGCTACAAAGATAGATCAAATCGGGCGAAACACCAAATTTTTTCAGTTTCATTTGGTTATTTGGATTATTTTTCCCATCTTTGTAACCAGATAAATGAATAGAGTACTATCCACAAGACCGCCAATGACTATCTGGACTACCTGCGGTTGTTGCGTGCGATGTTCTACATTCAAACCAAGCCACAATGGGGTATTGCCGCCTGTGCCCAACAGGCAGGTTTTACTGTCATCCGTACCTTTAACCGCAAGTTTCAGGATGCTCTCGGCATAACACCCCACGAGTTCAGACAACTCATAGAGATAGGAACAGTGAAGACATAAAGGGCTGACCGCCTATCCCACCTGACAATCTGGCCATTGTCGATGGTAAACTGGAGGAGTTTCATGATCTCCTATTACCGTGTATATGATTTGTTTTTATATGATGGTAAATGGATAATTATAGGTAACTGTCTTGAATTTGGAGTTCGGGTCATTTACCTTGTTCCTATATTTTATACTGAAGGACACATAGTAATCCCCAATAGGCAGATCATCCATGCTATCAATTTTACAAAGAGGGTACGTTACATTGCCCTGATGCCATAATCCATCCATTGTTGCTTTCCAATTACAACGCGCATCGTAAGCAGAATGGGATTCTATAACCTTACAGCATCCGCCCGAACAATATATACCTGAATATGGAACACCTATCTTTCTACCTTCTTTGTCATAAACACAGAAAAAATCTTCGCTTGATAAAGGGAAAAACATATCTGCACCATTCTCGCTGATTCCAAGTTGGACAACCATATCATTCAGTCTTTCAGAAGAAAAAACCATCGTGGTGTTACTGTTGTTGGTTATTTCCAAATCAAAGAAAAGGTTTTCTCCGCTTTTAAAAGTCGAGGTTTCTTCTCCTTTTTCATTGAGCAGGCGGAAAGACACACAAATATCCTCATTATTGTTTATGTCATCCTCCTCACTACTGCAAGCAGTCAAGACAGCTGTCAGAATTGTGACAGCTGCCATTGAGAATAAAAAACTTTTTAGTTTCATATCTTCTTTTTTCTATAAGACCTTGCATACTCTCTCGGAATACTCTACTGGAAAGGAAAGCATCGCTGCCGTCCCAATAGAAAGACAAGAGTTTGGTTTGCCTTCTTGTTTTACAATCGATTCACGGCTCCGGCAAAGAGGATGACACCTGTGCTCTTCTCCTTGATGAGGAATGCGAAGGGACGGTTGAGGACGAAATCGACATAATTGTCGTCGCCATTCGACCCCCACATTTCAATTTTAGTAATAGCCGCTGCCTGCGTTCCCTGCTCATTGAGCGACAGAGCCGTCTTCTGTGTCACAGAACCGATAAAGAGGCCATTCCATTCTGTCATGTTCCTGAAATCTGCCTGATCCGTAAACGGAATCTGCATACCCATTGACTCCAATGCCGGCTTCAGATTGTATTCTAAGTTTTTCCATTCAAACTTGGGTACGGTCAGACGCACAAGTTTCTCCGACTCCTCCAGGCTGGCTGTCAGTGCCTTCCAGTCCTTCATTGTGAGTTCACCGATACACTGGCTGAGCGCAGTCCCTTTGTGCGGCAACAGGAACACCATCGAGAAGGCTTCGTTACCATAGGGCTTCTCGCAGAGGTCGAACGTTCCGCAGTCAAGATAGTTCCTATATCCACTTTCTTTCATCATGTCAATAACACTCTGACTCTTGTCGGAGTTGGTAAAGACTCCCTTCTCCGTGAACGCCTTGTCAAAAGGATCCTTCCAGGCGCCGTTGAAGTACAGGGCATTAGCCAATACAACTATCATTGAAGGACTCACCCCTTTATCCACATCATATAACTCAGGAATCATTCCTTTGGTATGTTCTTTCGCCCAGTCGTTGATGGCGATAAGAGCCTCACGGCTGAAATCGGTCTTCTCCGCCTTTGCATCGTAAGACTCCTGCATGCTGCCAATAAAAGACTCCAGCAGATTCACCCGCGACCAGATGCCGTTGGCCGATGACAGGAACGAGGTGTTGTCAAGGGTGGCGATGGCCTTGATGATGCTCTGGTTATATTTGTTGATGGCATTCAGGTCGAAGTCCTGCATGTTCAGTGCCGCCAGCATCTGGTTGAGGGTCTCACCCTTGGCACCGTTCGCCGTCATGGAGAGGGCTGCCTGTGCGCTGAACGGAGACACGAAGACATTCGGGACTGCCATTGGGGCATTGACCATCTGATTGAAGAACTTCAGCGAGAACTGGTTGACAGCATCGTTCACCTTGCTCTCTTCTGGTGAGATGACAATATCCACCCTTGTCTTGGGTTCCAATACCGTGGGTTCTGAAGACCCCTCGTTAGATATAGGCTCATTGGTGAGTTCCTCCTTGTCACTGCTGCATGCCACTGTCATCATTGTGACGGCGGCCAAGGCTATCAGCCATAACTTGTTTGACTTTTTTTCCATACAATTATTCTTTTAAAGACTGTCTCTATTTTTATAATGCACATGCAGTATAAATATTGCATCAAAAATAGTTAAAAATCCATAAACAACAGTTTTTTCGCATGCTATTTACATTTCTATTGGGGCGAACCATAAATAATCCGTAAACGAATAGTGCGAAATTCCATATGAGGGATTGTCATAACTATAAGCATCGTTAGCATCAAAGATGCCATCAAAATAATAACCGTCAGAGTTACCATACCATCCCCAATTAACATGATTATAATACCTGTAGGAAGTTGTCCTTATAGACATCAATGGAAGAGTCGGGCACCTTCAGGATAATCTTGTAGTCCCTGGAGGTGTCATTGTACGAGATGTTGAACGAACTTCCGTATGCCACTGGAGGCGTCTCCGACTGAACAATCACCCGCTTGAGGTTGCCACAGCCCCCAAAAGCATCAGGGTAGATGACTTTCACGGAAGCAGGGATTGTAATCTCTTTAAGGCCCATGTTCTGTGCACTTGCGAAAAGAGCCATGGCACACAAACATAAACAAATAAATATTTTTTTCATACCTAATTAAATTATTAATTACAAAAGTATGAAATTTGAAGAATAATCCGAAAGAAAGTGAATACTTTTTTTGCCCAGATTTAATCAAAACTGATCTTTTTGATGCCAAACCACTTTGAATTACAGAGACTTACATTTTTTATTAATCATTTTTAATCAAATGCGTTTAAGGGAGTTCAAAAAGTTGTTTTTGAGTGATGGGGCATATTTCCCGTGGTCGGGAAATCATGCCCCGGATCTGGTTGACGTTTTCCTGCGGTCGGGAAATCATGCCCCGGATCTGGTTGACGTTTTCCTGCGGTCGGGAAATCATGCCCCGGATCTGGTTGACGTTTTCCTGCGGTCGGGAAATCATGCCCCGGATTTGGGTAGCGTTTTCCTGTGGTCGGGAAATCATCACCCGGATTCAGTTGGCGATTTCCCGTGGTCGGGATTTCGTGTCCTGGATCCGGGTGATGATTTTCCGGGGTCAGAATCGCTGTGTACGTGTTTATAGGTGACTTATCCTACCTGGCTGCCGGGTTTCACGTCCTTGGTGGTAGTGACCACGCTGAGGCTCTCGTCGGCATCGACGGCAGAGAGGATCATGCCCTGACTCTCGATACCCATCATCTGGCGGGGGGCGAAATTCGCCACGAAGAGGATGCGTTTGCCGATGAGTTCCTCGGGATTCTCATAGAAGGCAGCGATGCCGGAGCAGATGGTACGATCCGTGCCTGAGCCGTCGTCGATAGTGAACTGCA
>Ga0247608_10002172_pt1 | contig 25232 bp, 13 predicted proteins | sample 176DNAGHGlowgp2_FD_193490 | JGI IMG/M metagenome (GOLD analysis project Ga0247608, IMG submission 193490) | Sheep rumen microbial communities from Palmerston North, Manawatu-Wanganui, New Zealand - 1766 DNA GHGlow gp2 | ecosystem: Host-associated > Mammals > Digestive system > Stomach > Rumen ... | reverse complement strand
CCCACAAACGCCTTGATTCATAGCCAAGAAGAGCGCTTGACTGAATACTTGAATACGGAGGCAAATAGGCGACTTTCTAGGCCTATTTCGTTCTGTCTTTACAACGGGGCGCTAGAACAGCGTGCTCCAGAATCGACTTTTTACCGCATAAATAACCGAAAGGATCTGTACAATGTCGATGCCGCAGCTGATGAATATGGCACTCCGGACATCGTTCTTACGAACTTCTCCATGCTGGAATACATGCTCCTGCGAAAAAAAGATCGGGACATTTTGTCGGCAACAAGTGTTACGTTGAAGCATCTCGTTCTAGATGAAGCGCATACATATACAGGTGCAAACGCTACAGAAATGGCTTTACAAATCCGGCGCTTGCTGCTGGCGATGCAGTCATCAAATATCAATCATCGCATGCCGTCCGTTCAGTATTATGCGACTTCGGCCACATTTGCTGGTGACAGGAATGCTTTGCATCATTTCGCTTCAACCCTATTCTTTAACGGTGGCGATCCTCAAGTAATCGAAGGGGCTCGCCATGCACCCGACGTCCCGTTTAACGAGCCCGCAGATATTGATATAAATGTATATAGGGATAATCTCCTTCGGCTTGCCTCAATGGAAACAGTTGGCGGCCATGGTGTTGAATTGAATGACGTTTATGACGTATTTCATTTTGTAGATACTGAGAAGAATCCGGAAAGTCTGGCTCGTTTTATGTGGCGTATCCCGGAGGTTCGGCAAATATATGAATGGTTGCGTAGAGAAGGTGACGAAAAGTCATATCGATTTGAAGATCTGTGTTTCTATGTATTTGAGTCTCCGACAAATGCGGACCGTAGTCTTATCGCGATCTTGATGGACATTGCTTCGATGGCTATGTTCGTCCCTGCAAATGACCATGATGAAGTTCCTCTAATTCCGGTCCGTTGGCATGCTGCTGTCAGAAAGTTTGAAGGTGCTTTTGCGTGTACAAATCCGAATTGCGGATTCAAACAAGCTGGCCTCCCAGATCATGTTGGGAAAATCTATTCCGCATGGCGTGAAGAATGCGAATGTGGAAGCATGGTGTTGCCATTAGCATTTTGCAAGAAATGTGGTGAACCTTTGCTTATTTGCCGGAATAATGGCCAGATAACCACGCCGTCTATGAAGAGTATTATTGGGGCGTTTTTCGATTCGTCTGAAGACGAGGAAAATCAATGGGATAATTCTTCGATTGAATTCGTTTCCTTTGAGGGTGATCCGAATGACCAGCTCCGAGGCACAAACTTATACAGTATTCCGGATAGCAGGAAGTGTCCTCATTGTGGCTATTCTGAAAGTGGAAATAAAAAATTTTGGCAGACATTGTTCCAAACTAAGCCGTTGTTTACGAGTTTGGTTCTTGAGGGGCTTTGGCCTGAGCTTCCTGCGGAGGATGAAAATAATTTGTGGCCTTCCAATGGTCGCCATATAATATCCTTTAGCGATACACGTCAGAATGCTGCCCAACTTGCACCGACAATGGAAAATACTTTCATGAGAAATACAGCTTATCAGATAATATGCCGTATTCTTAGGGGCGCTGCGCCTCAAGCATTGTCGTTGGAGGAAATATTAAATCGTATTGGACGAGCTGAAGATGCAGAGCCTTCAGAAGCAGTTCAACTACTCGGTCTTGCAAATTGTGATCCTAAGACAAAAAAAGAACGAATCGATCAGTTGAAAATCTTTGTTGCCTACTTCCTTTTAAACTTGCCGTCTGGAAGATACACGCAGTCATTGGAAAATGCGGGCATCATTGAATGTGTTTACGAAGGGCTTGATCAATGTAATTGCCCTAGAGATATTAGGTTGTTCCATTCAAATGACGAATACCGTGATTTTCTCTATATGTGTTTGCAATCTTTACGTAATAGGACGTCTTTTGAATATCAAGAAAGCCTAAAATGGCTTGATAGAAATTTTAGCGATTATTTCCCATATTTCAATAATTTTGAAAACATCTTGTCCACCTATATGGAGTCTTTTGTTCGAAAGCTGGGTGATGTCGGCAGACTCTTGAATACGGATGGAAATGTTCCTTCTGTTATGGAACAGATTATCTTAGAATCGCTTGGTCAGCATAACATTATCGCAGTCCAAGGACGAACAGCCAAGGTTAAAGTTGACTCCATGAGATTCTGTTTGCGACAAGCACCTCTGTGGGAGTGCAAAGAAACGGGCAGATCCATATACAGAAATATTAGAGGGTTGTCTCCGTTTGGGAATGCTGTTAATGGGGATGCTCAAGAAATAAGACTTGCTGAGCCAAGAACTCGATTCCCCAGATTGTGGCGGATTGTAGAATCCGAAGTCTATGCTTTCTATGCCAGAGAACATTCTGCTCAGCTGAAGGTGAAAAAGAACAAAGAAAGTGAGTCTCTCTTCAGGGAAAACTTGCTCAATATGCTCAGTTGCACGACCACAATGGAAATGGGTATTGACATAGGTGCCCTTGCATCTGTGATGCTTGCAAATACACCGCCGACGCCAGCAAACTATGCACAACGAAGCGGTCGAGCAGGTCGAAGAGGCGAAGGTGCAACTTTGGTATTCACTATTACTTCGGCGTCCCCCCACGATGAGATGTTCTACCATAAACCAGATTGGGCGTTTGTCACGGCGATGCTTGTACCCGAAGTTACCTTATCAAATAGGACTCTGGTACAGCGAGCGGTCAATGCTTGGCTGATTCGCGAATTGTGCCAAGACTTCTTGGATGAACAAAATGCCAATAATATTTTTGATGCGTATTCAACCTATGGTTTATTCTTCAAGTCTTTACGAGAAAAAAATGTTCTTGATTGGCGTAATAATGACAATTCACTTTTGTACAAACTGGTGCATACGCCAGATGAACCGCGTTGCGCCTTGTTGAGACAGCAAATTTTAAATTTATTGGATGGTTCGAGATTCAATGAAGATTGGAATTTGGAAAATGACGATTCCTTTGTCAAGACGCTTATAAAATCCTTGAGTATCTTGAATGACGCTATAGAGCGGAAGGTGTCCCTTATCGATGAAGATGTCAGAAAAGTTAGAACAAAGATAATTGAGCTTATGGAAAGTCTCGATTCTGAAGGCGATGATGAGGCCGAAGGACGTATAAATAGTGAAATTGCGAAAAACAACGCCTTGCTAAAATCATACAATAATGAAAAGAAAACCCTTTTGAATGGAAGTGGTAATTCAACTGATGCTTTGAAGAACAGTACCATTAGTTATTTGGTGGATCATCAGATTTTTCCGTCCCATGGATTACCGATTAATGTGGTTTCTTTGGATGTCATGGAAGACAAAGAAGGCTCCCCATACCCTGTTTTGTGCGAATCTTTTGATCTTAGCCGGAGTAGGGAGCAGGCTATTAGAAGTTTTGCACCAGGAAACGAAGTAGTCGTTTTTGGTGCTCGTTATCGTTCTCTTGGAATCCGTGTGGATTTCCGTCAAAGATTCGGTGTGTCAATTCCTGAAGATCGAGAAGATTTTATTTCTCCGCTCTATATATGCCCGAAATGCAAGACTATTTTCAATGAGCGTCAAGAGCATGATCGTTGCCCCAATTGTGTCGATGAAAACGAGAATCCCGTTCCCTTGAAAGTACAGAAGAAGATTGAGCCGGAAGCCTTTGTGACCAATGTTGGTCCGAAGGCGAAGAAAAAAGGTGTAAAAAATCCGGAGCATATGCCATATAAGGTGATTACCGTTGTTGATGGCGCTGCAGAAGAACGAAACGGAAATACTTTTTCTTCATTGAAGTATATTCCTTCAGCTCATGTGCATACCTATAATTCGGGCTATGGAGATGGATTTACGTATTGTAAGTCTTGTTATGCTGTGTTTCCGTGGCCAATTTCGCGCAATAACCAAAGTGAATACAACATTAACAAGAATTTTGGTTCTCCGGACGGTAACAGGTCTCGTTGTGTACACCATCATAGCCTTAGCAAAAAGGAAAATTCATTCTTCCTGTATAGTCATTATGTAACCAATGCGGTTGAAATCCACATCAATGATGAATTTCGTAACCCGTTGATTCCTTTTGATGAGTCTATCCGTAATACTCTAGGAATTGCGTTGAAAACGGCCATCACTAGAGTCTTGGAAATTGAAGAAAAAGAAATCAATTTTGCCTTGCCGACAGAGTACCAGATTCAAAATGGCTGTGATCTGATACTATATGATACCAATGTGGGTGGCGTTGGCTATATTGATAGGATTGCGGGGAATATATTTGACACGTTGTTGACTATTGCAGTTCGTGACATCTTGCTTGGCTCGGAAGAACACCGCCGCATTTGTCATGGTTCATGCCCGCAATGTTTGGTTAGTTATGGAACGCAATTCCTGTTCCAGAATGAACAAACTGCGCCCAATCGCATCAAGACACTGAATGCATTGAATGTTGATAGAATTGTCAATAATGAGATGTACGATAATTTTATTGAAAATATCCGGCAACAGAATTATGAGATAAAGGACTATTCTGTCATAAAAAATCATATTGCAACCGCAACCTCATTGAAAATTCGCATGAATAATTTATCTAGCGATATTTTTAGTTCAGATTTGTGGGAATGCATCAGAGATAGAAGAGGCAGTACGCAAGTATTGCTTTCTTATGCACCTCAGGATGATATTGAAAAAGACATTGCCGTAAGATTAAGGGGATTTTGGGGAAACCAGTCTGTCGCTGTTGTCGATGACGACTTGCCTATGGGCTTCTATATAGACGGTCGTGTTTTTAATGGTATTCTCAGGTGGGATACTTTGAGTGCTGCGGATCCCCTTAATGCTAATGAAGGTGTTTCGAAGGCGTCTTGGGTAGAAAAACAGGGCAATTTTGAATTTGGCAATATGCAGATATGTGAGGAACATACCGCTTCGAATGCTCATTCTCATTTGTGGCTTGAACCTGTTGCTAAAGGCCAATTGTCCACGCTTGTGAAAACCATTTTTGACAGTCTGTTCGAACACGAAAATCCGCTGGCAGAACTTGCTACTGCAGAATCTTGGATTTATGAAGATGAATATGCGCTTTCCCCTGCGCCAAGTGGCAAGAAAGACGTTCTGAAAGAAATTTTCAAGTATTTGGGAATAGACCGTTTATTGCAAGATCCCACAAAGGGAATGGTGCGGTATTCGGAAGAATCCGGCATATATATGACTGACATTGCTGCGGTGCAGTACGTACCTGATGCAAAAATAACTGGTGAACTTCATGATCGAAGATTCCGAATAAAGTTGGCTGATGGACGCTGGTTTATTTTGTCCATGGGTAAGGGCCTAGCAGCGTTTGTTTCACGTAATAGCAAATATGTTAAACTGCCGGGACATTTGTCTTGGTCGATTCAAAGTTTGCCGAATTAAAAAAGGAGGGCATTGTGGCTCTTTTTAATCAAGAAAATACGTTTAAGGACATCTTTGATTGGTATAAATATCGTGTTTGTGAAGATGGTAATTTTTGCCTATTTGCTAGCGAAGATGACTGCTTAGATGATGAAGATTATAATACTCTGTTTCGCAAAATTGTGTATGTTGCTCAGATGTATAATCCGCATATAAATAATTTTGATAGAGCTACAAGCATCCTTAGTCCCGACGAAAGAAGGTATTTCTATCGTTGCTTTGGCATATATTTACGTGAAGCAGCATTGAGGTATGCCGAAGGTGTAACGGGTAATGCGGGCCGATTTTGGGATCCATTAGAAAATGGTGTTCGATCTGATTTTATAAGAAACCGATTTGGGGATAAAACCTGGTTCTGGGGAAATACGCGTCTTAGAGATGCGTTACATGGAGGACTATTCCAAAGAATTTTTAGTTACTTTAAGGATCCAGAGTTAAAATGCAATAATGGCAGAATGGCAGATCATCTTATGAAGTTGGCTGTCTTGCCATGGAACAACAATCCGCTTCGAAAACATCTAAATAACCTCATTGATGCTTATGAACAAAACAATGTTCACGCATACGTTAATGACCTTGATCGACAGGGATTGAATAGGTCTAAAAAAACGAAATCGCATTTGATATACAAAATTCAGGATTTTCTAGAATTCGCAGAAAACTGTGTGCGGCAAAACGTTGATTTGGAAACAGCGAAGCTAAAGTTACGTGAAAATTTTTCGTATGTTAAGACAAATCATCATTATTTTTACGAATGGTTGACTACAATATGTGATGAAAAAGAAACAAAAGAACGAGTTCGCTGCATCCGACATGATGTGAAAAATAATACAGATAGAGAGTCAATAGCAAGAGATGCCGCCGTGGATGCTCAAATATATAGTGCCATTGTTCATGGGGAGTTCTGCAATAAATTGCCAAGTAGGGTATATGTTGCGGATTTGTTTGGCTCCTATTTTGACGATATCAGAAACAATGACCTTGTTGAAATTTTTGAAGGTGAAGATGCCGATGAAGCTCTGTTCCAAATTCAGAATAGGCATCTTTCTCCTGTAAATGAAGCAGGGCAGAATAGTTCTGTGATGAAACTTCTGTCCTTAAAGGAGATTGTTGTAGAGTTTGATGACGATCGTCAGCGGGTTGATAACCCGTGGTACAAAGGTGAGAATGCGTTCCTCTTTGATGAGTTGGGGCGAGAAACTCTGTCGTGGGATGGCAGAAAACTCTACATTGTTTCTTCTGAAAGGGTTCGCTACATAACGGATTCCCGTGGAAATGACATTGAGTTTACCCAAAACGATCAGGATTGGATAAATGTCTATAGCATTCAACCGCACGAAAATATTGATTCGGTTGATTTCTTCTGGATTGAATTTGAAGACGGATCGTTTGAAAAAGTGAATGTCGAAGATCCGAATGCTGTCCACATTTTGTCTGAATTTGACGGGAAGTCTCCGTTTATTCAGCAGAAACCCAGCCAGAAGATAGGAATTGGATCTGTGGAATTCAGCCATTTGAGTGGTGTTGATCAAGAAACTATAAAAAGTAAGGCGAGTGTTGCTTACGCTAATCTTCCTGTTACGGTTGGTATTGACAATGAAGGAGACCTGCCGCATCTGGTTTTGGAAAATAGTTCTGATAGGGTTTTAGAATTGCCACGCTGTGAGCTCGGTGAAAAGTATATTCCCGCAGTCACGTTGCTACCAAACGGGGTTTATGTTTGGGTTGCTGATGGAGAAAATGGAAGCGTGGGTTATATTAAGGGAAATGTGCAGGGACTCCCTCAAAATTGGATTCAAGAAGGGGGCCTGTACAAAATTTCCAATGTCACGGACCCCGTATCTTTTTCGGAAGCCGGCCCTCAATATAGCTTGCTGAAGTCTAATTATAATGGCCGTAGATTTGGTGGCAATTTGAACTCGTACATACTTATGCACGACAATGCTCCCTTCAATGTTGCGCCCGATGGGGCAAAATACCTATTCAAATGGACGGAAAATGGATGTACATACAAGGTGTGTGTCCCTATGGATAAACCGGTTCGTGAATGTTATGAGAAATTGGGAATCAATGGTGCTGAAGTAGAATTTGGGTGGGAATTTGAAGGCACTTGTTATACGAAACATTTCTCGGAAGAACCGGATTATGAGCCGAATGAACGAGATGAAGACTTCTACGACATGACCTTGGCTGATCGGCAGGAATATCTAACCTGCTGCGTGACGGGAGCTCCGTTTGTTTCTCAGGCAAATCGTTTATTTGAAAAATTCCCTGTTATAAATCCTTTGCCGAAAGGCGCTATGCACACATTATGGTATTTGCATGGTGTTGACCGTATTCGAAGCGCTAAGGACTTACCTATTAGTATTCGTCGAGCCTTTGATTCCGGATGGCTTAATGAGAGGGGTGAGGACTATGCCCGCATTTATCCCATTTGCTTGCTGAATGCTGACATAACACAAGAAAAAGCTCTGCAAATCGGGAGAGCCTTTGTCTATTGGAAAGATAACTTTTCTAATGCATTAATAGTTTGTCTTGACGAAAGGCTTGATCCGAATAATAAAGCTGATGCAAAAATCGCAGATACAGTTGAAAAGCATATGATCTTCTCTATGGAAGGTGTAGATCTGCTCAATATTACGGATTTGCATGCGAATGGCCGAGATGACGAAATAGATGAAATGATACGCGAGTCGGTGAATAGGTTTATTCCTGAATTGATTCGATATCTAGGCAGATCGGTGAATTAGGTTTTTAAAGTACATCATGTATTTTTGAAAATAACCAAAGGAGGCTGCTATATGCCGAAAAAAGTTGTTGCAACAAATGAAAATATCAAGGAATTGGTAGAAAAAGCCATAAAAAATATGGGCTGAATGCCGATTTGAACTTTATAGATGTGTCTCATGTGATGGATATGTCTAGTTTGTTTGCTGATTCTCTGTTTAATGGCGATATAAGTAATTGGAATGTATCCAATGTGACGAATATGTCTGGGATGTTTGAGGGTAGCCCTCTTGAAGCGAATCCACCGAAATGGTATAAAAAACATTAGCGAAAAAATATTTCAACAAAAAACTCGATGACCCGAAGGTCACCGGGCTTTTTGTTCAACCAGGAGGCTATTTCTTTTAACTGTTCTCTTTCTTGAAGTAGTGCTCCAACTGAGTGGCCGCTGCGGCCACGATTTCGTCGGTCAGCTTGCCTTCTTCGGCTTCGAGATATTCCGCCCAGCTTTTCTTGGCGATTTCCAGCAATTCATCAAGGTCCTCGTATTCGTCACTGACCATTGTTTCGGCATATTCGACAAAACGCTCGACCGTGGCATACTGGACCTGCTTCGGAGCGGTGGTAGATTTTTGCTTGTTTTTGATAATTGCGTATCCCATAAGGTTCTCCTTTGATTCGCTTATTTCCCTTCTTCCCATTCCTCTTCCGCGTCGGACTTGAGAACCTCGATTTCGTCGAGGTTCTTGCCCTGGGTCGCCTTGATGAATGCTTCGGCGTCGTCCCAGCTGGCGCGCATGATATAAATCAGGTAGCGCAACCCTTCGTAGCACTCGATGCCCTTGTGGTTTTCGAAGAGCTTGTCGTAGTTCTCGCCCTCGTAAACCGGGCCTGCATCCTGCAGGTCGTCCAGCTCGCTTTCGTGTTCATCGGGGTTCATCCACCAGTCAAAAACGGATTGTTCCGTCTTGTAAACCATCGGGAACCCTTCGCACTCGACGACGGTATAGAAGAACGACGCCCCGTTGGCGGGCTTCAGCTCCACCTCGGCCACCAAGATGGCGGCATCCGGCCCGCCGCTGGCCTGGTCCACCCGGGCACCGACAATCTGGTATTTTTCGTTCTTTGCGGTTGTGTTTCCCATAAGGGCCTCCTTAAAAGCGTTCACCATATATATCGGATTTGGTGGCGGCGATGTAAAGTGGAAATAAATTTTTTTACGCCCCGTGTCGCTGCTTGAACACGACCAGGTGTTCCTTGGCCCTGGTGGCACCGACCATAATCAGGTTGGCATTGCTGTGGGGGAATCCCGGGCCGTTCTTGGACGGTTCCAGGTCGGTAAGGATAACTACCCGCTTGTCCAGCCCCTTGTAGCGGTAAACCGACACGATGTTGATGACGAGGCTGTTCAGGGAATCGCTGATGTCGCTCCATTTGAATTGGTCGTTGTCCAGGTTGGCCAGGGCCGAATGGGCGCGGCTGTGCAAAGACACCACGAGTATGTCTTCGGGTCCGACCCCCTTCTTTTTGAGCCGCTCGATCTCCTTGCGCAGGAGTTCTTCCTGTTCTTCGGGATTCGTGTACATTCTGACATCTACGGGGCGGCCCGTAGGGGTGTTGTCATAGCAGTTGATGTTGATGTCGGTTGTTTCGCGCACCCATTCCAGGATTTTCTTGGTGCTGCGGTATCCGCGTCTCAGCACCATCACGGGCATTTCGTTGATAGTCCTGTTGCCCCAGACGGCACGGTTCTTGTAGATGGTCTGGTTGGGGTCGTAGAAAAAGCGGACGGTTCCCTTTTTGGGGTCGTTCAGCAGTTGCAGGGCCAGATCCACCCACCGGTTTTCGAAATCCTGCCCCTCGTCGATGATGAGGGCGTCAAAGAGTTTGTTGTTTTTTGCGCGGAGTGTTCTTATGGCCTCTCCCAGGTGCATGAGCACATTCTCGTAGTATTCGCTCCTTGCCGCAGGGTCGGCCGGTTCGTGTTTCGGGACGCCCGCCACCTTTGCCGCATGCACATACTTGCAGGCGAGCCTGTGGAAACTGTTCGCCACGATCTGGTTGTCGTCAAAGCCTTTTTCCTTGAAATGCTCCTGCATCTGGTCTGCCAGCAGGTCATTGTAGCAGAGCACCGCAATACGCTTGCCTTCGCCTGCCAGGCGGGCCGCCTCCCATTGGACAAGCACCGATTTTCCGGAGCCTGCCACTCCTTCGATGCGCATGCGGGGGTTCCGGCAGATGGACTCCATCAGCATTTCCTGGGTTTCGGTGGGCTGGAGCCTCGCGTTGTTTTCTATTTCCCAGAGTTCGGGCCAGGTGGGCTCGTCGAAACCGCCCAGGAATTTTACCAGTTCGTTGTAATAGTCTTCGGGCAGTTCGTCGTTGGGGAACGGCTGGTTGCCGTAGGAATCTTCTTTTGTTTCAAGAATCTTTTTGACCTTTCGCTCTAGGGTGTTGTAGCTCTTGAGGTCAGACTTGAAGAAAATGCGCTTGGGCTGTATGGCGTTGCTGCCGATTTTTTCCATGCTTTCCATGTCGCCAAAACATACCGCCCACTGCACGCGGACCCTGTAGTGGATGTTGCGCCCCGGGCCCGGGAACTTTTCGCTGAAGTGGTCGTGAAGCAGGTGGGTGTTGATCTGGACCTGCTTCTTTGGGGAGCGGGGCAAAATGTCTTTTCCCTGTCTCCATATGCACCCCTCTTCGGTGCCGGGAGCTTCTTCTGTAGAAATGTGGTTGTCCTTGCATTCGATCAGGAGCATACCGTATTTTTTGTGGTATAGAATACAGTCCACTTCGTGGTCTTCGCTGACCTCCGTTTTCTTGTTCTCCAAATTCAGGTGGACGTTCATCCAAACGTCCCATTCGTCTTTTAGGCAGGCGGCGGTGTCGAAAAGGGCTTTTTCTGAACGCGAAGTGGAATTTGAGGAAATTCTTTTGTGGATGTTGGCCATAGGGGTCTCCTTGATCGGTACTTTTGTTCAAAATATATTCTTTCGCCTATAAATGCAACTAATATTCCTCCTCCTCATCCACCATTTCGAGCATGTCCAGCTCGGTCTGGGTGGCTACGATTTCTTCTTCGGTGGCATGGTTCAGGTGCATGGTGACCTCCACGAGTATGCAGCCGCAATCAAGCCTGTTGAGGAACCGGGTGAACCGTTCACGCTGCTGCTCGCTAAGGTGGTTGACGTAGATGCGGATGTCATTGTCAACGCTGGTATCGTACTTTGCTAGCGGGAACAGCTCCGGCGGGAACAGCCGAACGCTCTGCACCCGCAGCGTGTCTTCTAGCTGCTGCTTGAATTGGCCTTGAATTTCGGTGAGCTGCTTAATGTCCAGCCGGCTTTGGGTGAAGGGGTAGTCCCGTATTTTGCTGTCGAAATATTCCTTGATTCGGGGAAGTTCGTCGGCATCGAGCCGCTTGTGGATATGATATGTATAGAGCATGGTGTTGTCCTGGAAGCCGATGGACACGTCTTGCACCCTGGTGTCGTAGATGTCGGCAAGGAACCGCCCTTGTTCGTCGCGGAACTTAAAAAGGGTGCTCTGGCCGTTGACACGGATGGAATAGTAGATGACGAACAGCGGATGGATGCCCATCAGGTAGTCGATGACGCTCTGGTCGATCCAGGTTTTGGGCTTTTTCTTGAAAAATGGGAACATTGGGGCCTCCTTCTTGCTCTATATCGGATAGCGAGCCGTCGGTGTCAAGTCTGAACAGGAAAAAATGTGTTGATTTTTCTGCAGGGGCAAAATGCCTTTTGATAGCCGGTTAAGCCCGCGACAATTATTGTCGTCTGCTTTTTGTATATTGAGGAAGTTCCCCACCTTGGTGGCCATGCGCACTAAACAACAAGTTGTTAAGTGCTGTCCGCCCGCCTTCGCGGGGATGACATTTGCAGGAGGCCCTATGGCAGAACAGACCCGCGGCGAACGCATGATACGCATTTTCGCCTACCTGATGGCGCACTACAACAACCGCTACAGCGTAGCCGACATCATGAGCCGTCTGGAAATACCCGAAGGCGACCTGCGGAGCGTCCAGCGCGACATGCAGGCGTTGGCGGACATTGACGGAGGCTACATCCGGCGCATCGTCGATAGCGGCAAGACCGAGTACCAGGTGGCTCTCGAAAAAGCGAACCGGCTCGTGTTCCCGGAATTCGGCGATACCCTTTTGCACTTCATGTTCCTACAGCGCATCGCGAACATCTACCCCGCCATTTCAAGCCTCATCGAAAACCTTACCGGAAGGATTATGCAGGACCTGCCCGCACGAGAACAGGCCACCCTGGCAAGTTACGCAAAGGAACTGAACGGTCGGATTCTCTTTACAGGCACACCGCCCGACGTTGACGAAAACGTGGGCAAGAACCTGCCCGTCATCCTTGACGCCATCCGCAAAAAACAGAAGGTTCAAATTGCCTACACCGACAACTGGGGGAACTTTTCCGACAAGCCCCGCGTACCGTTGCTGGTCGCCATCCACCAGGGAGAAATTTATGTAGGCTGCGTCTCACAAAGACTCCCCGACAAGACATACGCCCTCAAGCTCCGGCGCATTAAGTCCGTAAAGCCCCTGCGCGAACAGTTCGTCGAAGACCCGAAGGTGGTCGAAATCCTCCGCAGGCGCATCCGCTCGGGCACGCTGCTTTCCGGCGACCAGGACCAGCCTTGCGAAAAGGTGGTCATCTATTTTCCAAAGTACATCAAGAACATCTTGCAGGAACGGCCCTACCACCCCAGCATGAAAATCAAGGAACTGGAATGCGGAGACTTGCACGTGACAATGAATGTCGCAGTCAACGACCTGCTCAAGCAGTGGGTCATGTACTTCGGGCCGATTGCCGAGGTGCTAAAGCCAGTCAAGCTCCGTCAGATGGTCCTGGACAGCGCGAAGGAACTGGTAGGGATGTACGAGAGGTAAAATCCATCTCAAGACAAATCGTCCATTTCCAGGAAGTCTTTTAGTTTGATGTGCCTGACGGTACTAGTGGAATAGTCGATATCGTCATTGGAAATAAGAATTTTGGCATGGGTGTTGTCAATATCTGCAAACGCACCCATTTCTCGGTCGTAAGTTGAACGCTCCGCTACGGAATAAGCGACCTGAATGAAATTCTTCTTGTTTCCCTTTTGTGCGCAAAAATCAATTTCCTGTTTTCCGGAATAGACACTCAGAGAATATCCCCTATACAGGAGTTCGTTATAGACAACATTTTCTAGGTTGTGCGTCAAGTCAAAAATACCGTCTTGGGCGCGAATGGAATTAAACGCCACATCTTCATCATAGATTTTTTCGAAGAAGTTCAGCTCCCGCTTCGCCTTTGTCGAATACTGCTTGATAGAGCTGATGACATACGCCTCTTTCAAGTAACCTAGATATTTAGTTATCGTGTTGACAGAACATTCGCTGAATTGTCCCCTGATGTAGTTGTAGATGGACTTTGCAGACAGTATCCTAGAATTGGAAATGAGAACGTAATTGGCCAGTTTGGTAAAGAGTTCTGGCTTGCGTATCTTGTAACGGTTTACAATATCGTTGATTACTATTGTCTGGTCGAGATCGTTCAGGTAGTTCCGTGTGGCGCTTTCAGTATCGAACTCGAAGCGCATCGGAAATCCGCCATAGACAAGATAATCAGAGATGGAGGCCGTTCTATTTTGTTGCTTCAGGTATTCCTGAATTTCTTTAAAGACGAATGGTCGTATCCTGAACGCCACGTAGCGCCCGCTCAGTTCCTTGGTAAATTCCTTGGACAGCAACTTTGAATTTGAACCCGTGATGAATACGGAGCAGTCGTGCAAGCGGAGTGTCTTGCAGGCATCGGGCCAGTCCTTTACATTCTGGATTTCGTCAAGAAACAGAAAACATTTGCCCGCACGACGCGTCTTTTCTACATAGGCAAGAAGCTCATCGCAACTAGATATTCTAGACAAAGTGCTGCGGTCTTCAAAATTCAAGAAGATGACATTGTCCATTTTTTTGCGGATTTCTTCGGAAATCTGCGAAAGAACGACGGACTTGCCACATCTGCGGATGCCGGTAATAATCTTGATGAGGTCGCTATCGTAAAACTCCCGAATCGGAGCGATGTATTTTTCACGCTGAATCATAGCCCGCCTTCTACTGAACCCTTTTGCAAATATAACAAAAAGTTTTCAACATGGTGAAAACTTTTTGCATTTTGAGCAAAAGTTTTCACTATAATGGACTAAAACACATGTTTTTGCTCCGCAAAATGGACTAAAATACAGACAAGTCTTCGGTTTTCGCTTAAAAACGGCAATTTCGGGTTTTACTTAATCCTTTAAACTCCACAATCCCAGCTTGGACAGCGCGAAGGAACTGGTGGGGATGTACAAACGGGGATAAGCATTATTGGGTGAAATTCAAGAATTTACTCCAAAACCAAACAATTTGACCGACTTTTGGACACTATTTTTCAAAAAATCTTCCCGCACACCCACTTTTCTTTCAGCCACTTGCAGAAGAACTCGTAAGCAGTGAGCCCGCTCGCTTTTGCATACTTTGCTGGCATAGGCTTATTCCAGTGCACACTCGACGGATGCATCGTATAGCAATAATCAATACCGCGAGCCAACGTCCAATCCCAGAGATTTCCTCTGAAATACTTAGGATAGTCGTCGGTTTCTGCGCACTTGCAAACCTTGGAGCTCAAGAAAACAACAAGATTTGGTCGCAGGATTTCAAGCACCGAAATCAGGTTACGGATTGCCTGTTCTCGATCCAAAGACTCTCCACCGTGAGCCATCCATAAATCTTCGATGCTCTGCCGGTCATCCGCCGGCCGCAAGAAGTAATTGTAAGACGCAACCTGTTGCCAGCCGCTCTCCACATCCGGACAAACCTGTTTCAAGCATCGGTCGATTTCCTTGCCAAACCGCCCGCTTTTCCATTCGCGAGTTCCGCGCGTATTGCACCAATCCTGCTCATCACTCGTCAACACGGGATTTCCGTACCAAGAGTTCACATCATGGTGCACAGCAGAACCTTCAGGCATATAATGGCTTTCACCAATCAGCAAAAGCTTTTTATGTTTCGGAGATTCATACTCATCCCCCACGAAAGGCAGCATGTAGGGGTGAGATTTGTAGAAAGGGAGTGAGGAAAGGGATGGGGTATAAGAGGTATTAGACATAGTTTACTCCTTTGATTAATTGAATAATTCGCAAAAAATCTAATGATGGTTCCCATTTTATCATGCGCAGGGAACCTTGGCGCGTTCTCGGCTTACCACAACACGACTTACCGAGATTCGAATGGCACACAAAATCAACACAATAACCCTATTACCGACTATTGAAAACGGCGCGTTCTATGTCCACATACTCCTTATAGGCATTCTTAGTGAGCCAGGTTCGGGCATGTTCATCTACGGCCCCAAACACACACTCCTTATTACTGCAGGCGTTAATCCGCTCTCCAAGCCTATTGTGGAAAGATTTGCTGTTTGGACCAGGGACATACCTTCCACGCACGGCATCATAAACCTGATGCGCGCCGCCGTTTTTAAACGCAACATTGCCCGTTTTTTGAACCATCTTGGTCGTCATGTAGGCAAGGTATGCTCCATCCTTCCCCCATTTGGGGTTCACCAAGTAATCCACGAAGTTTTCCGCTTCAAGCCATTCATGCACACCGCCTGCACGAATACCGCTTTCTTTGATAAAATTTTTGTGGCTACTCCAAATTTTTTTAATCAAGTCCTCCCGCCCAGAATTTTTCAAGCGTACGAAAAATTCCACGAACCCATCCCTAAAGCTTTTTCCCGTGTAATCAACAACAGCCTGCTTGAAAGCCAACCGGTCGTTGATAATGTCAATTTCCCTAGATCGTGGAATTTTGATTTTCGGCATCTTTTCTAGCTCGGCAACTGCCTTCGCGTTTTTACTCGCAACAATGGCCCTCGCATATTTGCCTTCCTTTAAGGCACTAGCAGCAGACTTCAGGAAGGGAGCCGCAAGCTCGCCAATTTTTCCAATACCAAAGGGCATCGCGACGAAAGCCGCATTGAGGAGTTGCGCCTTGCCGTAATCTTTCCAGCTAGATTCAACACAATCGTTACTATAACATTGCTTGTCTATGGCCCGGAAAGACAATATTGTCAACTCAGCAGCTTCAATCCCAGCAATGGTAAAGAAACCTACTCCGCAAACGGGACCCGCCACGGGAGCAGACGCAGGAACTACGAGAGAACTCACACAAAAACCAGCATCAACAATAGCGCTTCCCGCAATGATTTTCTGAAACAAGTCATTATGTTGTTCCAGCTTCTCAGCAATCCACCAATCGCTAATCCTAGACCCCAATTTCTGAAGCATACCCAATTCCTTTATTTCTCCCTCATCAAACCTAAGCTTGACGGTGTCACCGCTCTCATTCGCAACACGAAAGTATTCGCCGAGCCCAGCATGTCCAGACCAGATTCCCTTGATGTTCAATTCTCCGGATTCATAAGGAATGAAATTGCTCTGTGTAAACATGTTCGAGAAATGTGTTGACGACATTTCACCCAGCCCGGCAATCTGCCCATCCGCAAAGTGCCCTGAATAGGCGTACAGATCCCCGACAGCAATATCCCCTATGCCGTGAGCCTTCGCATTTTCAAATTGACCATAGTAAAATATGGAGTCGCCATCGTGAACAACTATCAGAACACCCGTCCCGGCAACGCGACCATCACTCAAGGGACCAAAATATATGGCTTCGTCATTTTCATTGAAGGGAACGGCTTCAAAATCAAAGAACCCACTCTCCGTAGCGTAATCTTTGAAACTTCCGTCATAAATGCGTGACAGATGTCCCATGAACACCGCATCCGTGTCGTTGAACGCTCCATGAACTTTCCGGCCTGTGTACAATTCGGCCATTCCTGTGTTCGTGTAAATGCACGAATCGAAATCCAGGCCATTGAACCGCCCTTTATAGAATTCGGAGGATGTATCAGAATGGATTATGGTTACTTCGGCCGATTCGTCTTGCATAACGCCGTTCTCAATGCTTCCCTGGTAAATCGTCCGCGTATTAACGGCCTCCACCTCAGCATAGCCATTTGCCATTTTCCCACTACTTTCAAGTTCGCCTTCAAATACAACACGTACAGTATCTGAGCCATCATAGAATTGATTTCTTCCACCACCGTAGATTGCAGATAACGGACCGTAGAACTCGTAGACATTTTCGGAACCCTCCGATTCAATGCGCTTGAATTGATTAGAGGCTTCGACCGGCGAGAAATCGGCCGCATGAACGAATGCTATTGCAGCGAGAATGATTAACAGGAACATGATGTCTCCTTTTCCTCTATTTTAGAGGCGTGAAATGGGTTTGTATTGCGAATTAGCTGTTCCAATTAAAATGATGGTGCGTACTTGAGTTATAATCCCGTGGGTTACCTGCCGGGATAACGCAGGATCTCAGGTTTGCCAGGGCATTCCTAAACCCGTTCCCGTTTTACCATGCGCAGGGAACCTTCGCGCGAACTCGGTATACCACAACTCTACTTACCAAGTTTATCAGCAGCATCCTGAATAGCTTCAATGATGGGCTTGGCCGCATCAATAAGGGTCTTCGCTACTTCGATTACTTCCTTAATCTGCATAGGCGTTCTCCTCTAAAGGTGGCCCCATCATGCGCCGGGGCCGTTGCGCATTCCAACTAGCAGCCACTAGGCTCTAGGCTTTTTCACTACCGCTGGCGGTCACCTTCTCGTAGATAGCGATCACGGCAGCAACGACTTCAAGAACCATCAAGACCTGCTTCATCGTCATATCCTCCAAAATGTGAGAAAGCCTTCGTTTTACCTTGCGCAGAAGGCTTTGGCGCATATACCATCAGAACTACTAGTCGAACAAGCTGCCGATACCATCAAGGATATCGCAGACACAGTCTCCTGCAAACTCGATGGTATCTCCAGCGACTTCCAACGCGCCATCAACGATATCGCCAGAGTGCGACACCACTTCTTTTGCGACCCCAGAAGCGACTGCGGTTCCGATTGTCTTGGCAAAGATCTCCAACATAGTGGGCTCCTTTGGTGCTTCTGCACCGATGGAAAAAGTTGTCGTCCCCATTTTACCATACGCAGGGGGCTTGGCGCGAGAGTTTAATCAAAAAGTTCGCTGATAGGCCATGCTGCAAAAAAGATCATCTTGGTAACTCCTGCTTCTCTTGTTGAGCGTTAGGTTTGCCGAACCGTTCGGCCAAACAGACATGTGCAAAATTCGTGCCAAAACAAAAATTGCCGCTTTTCACAAAAAAAACGACAATCACCCCAAGATGAATTATTTTTATTGGTAAAATTTTACTTTCTAGGTAAAATTTTACCTATATTCAACAAGAGGTTATTAAAATGACAAAGAAAAAAGTAAGCTTAATGACATGGATGGCTACAGAGCGCGATCCAAACTTGTTCGCCAATGTTTTACGGGTAGCCCAAAAGCAATACAACGTAGAACACGTCTATTACCTCTACACCAACGGAGAAAAAAGCAAGACGAAGGTCCTAGAGCATAATTTGAAGTATATGGAAAAAAATTATTCTCCACTACTTGAGCCAATCCCAATTGAAATCAACAATCCATCCTCGGTAGAGGAATTGTACGAAAAAATGCAAGATGTATTAAAGCCCCAACTTGCATCAATGGGAGATTTAATCATCAGCACTACAGCAGGGACCCCGGCAATGTACGCCACCTGGATATTACTATATGTAGGAGGTTTCTTCCCTCCCGGAACCGAACTCTTTTCCGCACAAAGAAAACAAAAAAAAGGAACTGTATATTTCGAAGAAAAAGAAATTAAAGAAGAGCCCTCGCAAGAGCTCCAAAAAATCAACAACTTCAAATTCAACACATATCTATCGCAATTAAGAACCCTTGAAAAACAAACCAGCGCACTTTCACAAATCTACCGTTACAAAGAGCCCAGATCGACCAAAGGAAGAGAGGCGCATAACAACATATTGAAATTCGCCCAGGTTTCTGGAGCTCCCATTTTAATTTATGGCGAGCGGGGCGTTGGAAAATCTACAGCTGTGAAGGAATGGATTCACAACTTAAAAGCCATTGTCAAGAAAAAAGATAACCTCCCTATCGTTCAAATCAATTGCGGTTCGTTAGACCCAAATTTAGCGGAATCTATAATTTTCGGCTATGCCCCTGGAGCCTTCACAGGCGCCAAAAAAAACGGATCTGACGGGCTTATTGAACAAGCTCGCAACGGAATTCTTTTTCTTGACGAGGTCCAAGACCTCAAAAAAGACGTTCAACGAAAATTGTTACAAGTTTTTAATGATCATTGTTATAGAAAAGTTGGAGATACATCTAACAAACCAATTAAAATTGAGTTCGACTTAATCTGCGCCACGAATAAATCCGAAAAAAAATTAAAGCAGATGCTTGATTTGGATTTTTATGATAGAATATGCGTTTACAAAGTTACGCTTCCGCCATTAAGAGAACGCCGCGAAGATATTCCCGATTTTTGGAATGAAACATGGAACAACGTCTGCATTAGCACAGACCACAAGGAACTCATAAACGAAGGATACATCAGCGACGACTTAAGTGAATATTTCTCCAAATCAAATTTATACGGAAACATCCGTTCATTGCGAAAAATAGCCTTTTTAAAAATTGCATGGATGAACGAAAAAAGCGACAAGGAAATTCTTGAAATGGTCGCAGATGACGAAGAACAGGAATTAGAAAACGCCTCTTTTTCGCAAGATTCGTTTTTCGAGAAATACGAATCTTTGCCATGGAAAGATGCCGATGCCCAATTTCGAAAGGACCTAGCACAGTGGTCTGAACAAAAATACGGTTCATTATCTAACGTTGAAAAAGAACTTGGGTGGAAAATCCGGAATCTGCAAAACGCACAAAGGGGAAAATGACTAAAAATCCATCTTTTTTTTCATTGATGTTAACATTCTACAAAAAAAATATATATTCCTATTGAGGAAATGCCAAAATTAACGGGTTCTTTCACGAATGAAAATTGACGACTACAAATGGTGTGCACAAAAGCACCTAAAAGTTTGTTCAAGAATGCTCGACTATTACAAGAATAGTTTCTCTTCAGATGATTCAGCAACCGAGCAAGAAAAAAAAGAATTCTTGCTTGAAATTTATTACTTGCTTGGCTATGTCATTGAAGGTCTCGCAGTATACATAGTACATTCCATGCCCTACTGTTTTACAAATAATGATCAAACAGGAGCTATCGAAAGTCATTCTTGGAAAGATGATTCAACTGCAAAAAATAATGAAGAGATAACCGATTTCAACTTTAGGTTCACTAAAAACACAGGCATATACTTTTTCAACGAAAAAGCTACACAAAACAATAAAAATTTGAGCGATATTATTATTGAAAAAAGTGTCACTTGGGCTTATCAAAACAATTCTGGAGATCAAACAAAAGAATTTGACTTTTATTGTAACAGTTATCATCAAAAAAAAATCTGCAGAGACGATCAGTTTTTTAGCAAAATCGGAACATATCTTACCTCATGGAATATAGGAAACACTACTGATCCTCAAATCAAAGAGTTATACGACGAATTGCAAACCGTCATCAAAAACGCAAAACGCGACCGTGACAAATTTTTTAAAAGCATCCGCTACGACATCATGGGACATCATTTCAATCGAGCCCGCACTACTAGAACGAATAAAAGCAAACCTCAGCCAATTATCGGTTTCGTTGAGGGGTTTATTTTACCCAATTTATCTCAAGCAACCTCATCCAACAATGTAGGAGCAATACCATACTTCGGAAGCCAAACCCAACCAGACTTAGACCCTGATGTAAAGTTTTTGATAGACAATTGGAGTACAGATATAAGGTACACTCACAACAATCTCAGTTCTACAGCCGATCAAGATATCGTAGCAAGAGTAACCTTCGACAACTTAACAAAATTTAGTAGCACCTGCGATAAAATAATCCGCATGCTTTTCGATTATGGACTTTAACAAGAGGAAGCTATGATTCAGATTTCAAATGCCGCAAAGAAAATTCAGGATTTTCTCGAAAACAAAAAAATTGAGCGATTCAAGATTTTTATACGAATCACGTTTCAGATTGATGTATTTATCTTCTCATCTGATCCCGAAGAAGCAATACATTATCAAGAAGAGTTCTTATCGTCTTTAAATAACGAAGAAGACAAACTTGCATTCAGTAATTATAAAATTACATTCAACACCCTGCCCTTAGAGTCTTTAGACGACCCCTATTATGCAAGCATTGCAAATGGTGAAAATGGAATTGATCCCGGCCCTCGATATAGCCTCAACTCCCTATTCTACGAAAAAAAAGAAAATCCTGATATGGAGAACCTCCCCCCAATTGTAACCTTTTATAGCTATAAAGGAGGCATGGGACGCACAACTACGATGATGGCATACGCCATTGACTTAGTTTGCAATCAAAAGAAAAGAGTCGTTGTTATCGATTGCGATTTAGAAGCCCCCGGTTACTTAAATTTTTTCAATCTTTCAAAACACGAAGACCTTGTTAAGGAAAAAGTCAATGGACTCGTTGAATTTATGTGCGACCTAAATTTTGCTAAAGAAAATACATCTTTAGACATTAACAAATACGCAATCAACGCTGCTATAAAAAACGACAATCTTTACAAAGATCTTGACAAACTGTGGATTCTTCCCGCAGGAAACCTTAATAGTGTTTTCCATACAGATGTCGAAAATCCAGGGACAACAGAGTACCTCGAAGGATTAAGTCGTATTAATCTTTCTAACACGAATATGCAAATATTCGCATTCAAATACCTTTTTAAAAAAATCAATGAAGCCTACGCTCCTGACATTATCTTAATAGATTCTCGAACAGGTTTTAATGACATTTTTGGGACATTAGCGTTAATACTATCAAAACACGTTGTTGGATTCTTCGGATTCAACAAACAAACATTACCTGGAATTTCCAACCTTCTCAAAGAGTATTACAACCCTCAAAATAAGTTCAGCCTTAATCTCATTTTTTCAATTCTTCCTCAAAACGCCAACGAACAATGGATCAATCAGCATAATTCTGAAATACAACAAATCATCGCCCGTTTTTCCGCAACAAGCACGGACAATGATGCAGAGAAAGACCGACCCAAATTTTTTCCCCTTCACAGAAATACTGCATACGAGACTATAGGAACAGACGATGAATTTTCTGACCAAAACTTCATTGACTCTATAAAAAACAAAGTAAATAGTGATTACAATACCATTTTTGATGAAATAAACTCCGCATGCTTCCCCAAGCAAGCGGCAGCCTTAGATTTTGACGAACAGAACGGCGAAGATTATTTCAGCACCACTGAAAAAAATAATGGAGAACCCATCTCTCGTCCCACATTGAATCGCGCAATAGACTTAAGAAATACTATTTTAAAACACTTAAAAAATGTCCTAGCAAATGTAAAAAAATTTGCAGAAGACACAGAAAATATTGATGAAAAGTATTTTTTCTACCGCAGCTGCATGAAGGAATTTTTCAACCCCACAAAATTCCTTATCCAAGGTTATAAAGGGACTGGGAAAACATACTTATACACAGCACTTGTAAACAAAAGAATATCTTCCAATATTCGAAATTGGTCTAAAGGAATTGATCCGGAATCTTCAGACGCAACCAAACATTCAGATTACTTTATAAACATTCTTCCGGTAAATGGTGGCGGTTCTCTCTTTGATGATATAAACTACAACCGACTAGAAGATCCTAAATATTATTTCAATCGGTTTTGGCAGATTTACACTTGGAACGAACTGCTTCGGAACGATGACTTTGTAGAAATCCGTAAAAAAAGCCGCCTTAGCGAATATATAAAGAGCATATCTGGTTCTGGCGATCTTGCTCGGTTTGAAGAATTAATCGATAAAAAAGAAACCCTTGCAGTTATCGAAGAAGACTTAAAAAATTTAAATGATTTTTTAAAAAAAGACAAATTTGATAGAAAAATCTTCATAATGTACGACCGCCTAGATACCTGCATAAATCCCATTCGATGGAGTAAAGCAATATCCCCCTTAATCAATTTTTGGTGGAAAAATCTTAATACCTACGATCATCTTTCCCCTAAGGTTTTTGTTCGCACAGACTTATTTAAACAAATTGAAGGAACTAACACGGATAGACTTTCGGAAAACATTGTAAGTATAGAATGGACTATGGGAGAGGTTTTTGGCTATCTCTTCAAACTAATCTTTGCAGACAATTCTGCAAAAAATGCTTTTTGGGGAATTCTGAGGCGAATCAACGACAAATACGAAAGTGTTATCAAGCAAATGGAAACTGAATTTAAATCATTCCCATACAACCAATTTAGGGAATACCGAGACAGCTTTATAGCAAGAGCCAACATGGGCGTTTTAATTACAGCCTTTTTTGGAAAAGAAGTATGTGTAGGCAAAGCCCATTTAGGTAGCCCGTGGGACTATTTTTCAAAAGAACTTTCCAATGCAGACAATAGTGCAATAAGCCTACGCCCATTTATCAACACCTTGGACAGAAATGCCATTGACGAGGCGTTAAAATACTCGGCAAAATGGATCCATGTAATTTTAAGTCCAGAAATCTATGCTAACAAGCAAGTTCGCGACCAAGCAACCACAAATTATTTCAACGATTTAACTGCAGACGATTTCAGCAAAGACTTAGTGAGGTTCAAAGATGTCATTCGGACATCTGGTGGTGAAAAATTCCGATTCAAATCACTTTCTGAAAAGTTATTCGAAGATCTTATAGACGAAACTATTGAACGCATTGAAGCTGAAGGCGGAAGCGAAGTTGTCAAATCAAAGCGAGATTTGAAAAACATGATTTTCGCTAATGGAATTATGGCGGAAAAAATCACCACAAAAGGACGTTTCTACACCTTCGCTCCAATATACTGGTATTCTTGGGGACTAGCAAATTCTGTGATAGAAAATGAAGACTCTCGTAACCAAAAAAGCAAATGGCAATCAGACATTCTTTATTTTGGCACACTCATTAAAGATCCACATAACGAGAATGTCTACAATGTTAAAGACGACGAAAAAGGATGGACATATAAAGCAATCGATTTATACAAATTCATTGACCACAATCAAGTTAAAGAGGGACTCCCAGTTACATATAATATTCAAACAGAACCTCATAGACGGGATCCATATAGACCATTTTATTTAGCAGTAAACATAAAGCCAAGAAACTAAGGATGCTTTCTAAATAGACAATTTTTCAAATCTGCCCTGATGTTCTCAGCATTTTTGTTGACAACATTCATTTAAAAACGCATATCCTGAGTAAGCCCGCCATTCTATAATGCAAACAGTGTATTCATCTTAATGAATACGCTGTTTGCGGTATTTCCCGCTATTTAATTCGTGTCTTTTAGACTAATTTTAGAGATAAAACCATCTCTGAACAAGCGTTATTTTTCGACGAAACACCTTATCAACCAAATTACTTAATAATCAGTGTAACAATCGCAGCATTCAAACCGCCGAGCAACAGCGCAGCGATTGGTAGTGTCAAGGGTTTTTCGCAAAAATAGTTTGTCCCAACATCAGATCTAGGCTACATTTCCGTCCTTTTCCTGTTCCCGTTTCAGCTCGTTTTCCTTTTCCTGCTCGTAGAGATGCTTCATGTTCAGGTATCTCTTGGCACCCCATTCCTTCGTGGCGATATGCCTTAGCCTGGCGCACACAAGCATCAGGGCAGATTCCCCGTCCGGGAAGCAACCCACAACCCGAGTCCTTCTGCGTATCTCCCGGTTCAGGCGTTCCAGGATGTTGTTCGTCCTTATGCTGCGCCAGTGTTCGTGCGGGAAGTCGAGATAGGTAAGCGTCTCCATCACGCCCTTGCGGTAAAGGTCTGCGGCGGATTTTAGCCCCATATCGCACAGTTTCTGTTCTACGTCGGCAACCTTTTTCAGTGTCGCCTCCTTGTCTTCCTGGGCGTACGTAGCCTTCAGCAGGGGCATGGCCGAAGCGAGCTTGTTGCGAGGGATCTTTGTCATCAGGTTCCTGAAAAAATGCAC
>Ga0247608_10002171_pt1 | contig 25238 bp, 36 predicted proteins | sample 176DNAGHGlowgp2_FD_193490 | JGI IMG/M metagenome (GOLD analysis project Ga0247608, IMG submission 193490) | Sheep rumen microbial communities from Palmerston North, Manawatu-Wanganui, New Zealand - 1766 DNA GHGlow gp2 | ecosystem: Host-associated > Mammals > Digestive system > Stomach > Rumen ... | reverse complement strand
AAGATAGTAGTATCCACATCAGCATATAATTTCCTGGATACATTAGTATCAAGGGCATATAATATGAATATTCAACCATATTCTAAAGAAAACATATTAGACTATATAAATATACTGTCTTTTGATGAAAACTTGTTAAATACGTTAATTAACGAGTATAAAATGGATATTACTCCATCCATATTAAGAAAATATAAAGAAAGGCAGGATATAGAAGAACTAATTAAGTTATCTAATTTTACTATTGATGCCATATTAAAGGGAATGAAACTTGAAGACATTGGAACAATATCAAATAAGTTTTGGTCTAGTAATGATGATGTGGATAAGATAAAGATTTATTTAGAGCTATTAGAATCAGGTATAGTAAGTAAAGTAAATGGCTCATATAAATATATCAAGGCTATTGAAAAAACCCTATATCAACTGAATAAAATAGCAATAAGTAACTATAAGATGCTTATTCATAATATGTTAATGGAGATGGTAGAATGAAATCATTAGTAGATTTGAAAAAAGAATTAAAAGATGGGGTAGTAAATAATCTATACATCTTTACTGGGGAGGAGAATTTAATAAGAAAGATATATTATCAAAAAATAGGTGAATTATACGGTAATATTAAATATTTAGAAAGTGTTCAAGACCTTTATAAGGAATTGGAGAAAAAGAGTTTATTTCAACTTAAATTAGTTTATGTTGTATACAATGATATGGAATATCTTAAACAAAAAGAAAAGGTATATGAAAGACTTATTGAATTATCTAGAAAGCATTGTGTAGTATTGATATATGATGAGATACCAGAAAAGAGTGTATTCAAAAAAGTATTTGAAGATTATATTACTACCTTTAATTATGTAACTAATGATATAGCTGTTAAATATGTTAACAAAGAAAACCATCAAATAAAATTAGACTTCGCAAAGAGAATAGCATACAATTGTTTCAATTCGTATAATAATATCGTGGAGGAAATGAACAAATATAATCATTATGTGGAGAATCATGATGATGCTATAGATGCAATGACTTATGCTTGTTTGTTTATGGATAGAAAAGAAATACCTACTCCTAAACAATTTGCTGATGCATTTATAACAAGAGATTCATATCTTCTAGCAGAATATTATAACATCATAAAAAAGAATGAATGTAATATCTTAAGTTATATACCTGAACTATATAACACTGTTAACATTTTCATATATCTTAAAATCTATGGAAAGTGGGATGGTGGAACAAGAGCATATAACGCTGGAGAATACTGGGGTAGAGTAAAAGAAATAAGAGATTATCGAGTACCATATACTAAAAATGATTTACTAGATATTAGATGGGCTTTAGATAAACTTGATAAAGATATTAGAAGTGGTAGAATGCCAGCTCAATATGCTTGGGAATGGTTGATAGGAGTAATATTATGAAGATAGAAAAGAAATATGAATTCAAAAGAGAATTAAAATGTAAAAGATGTGGTAAGAAATTAAAGAATTATCAATCCCAGGTTCAAGGTTATGGACCAAAGTGTTATCAATTACATTTAGAAGAAGTTCGTAAAATAGTTAAGAGGAGGTTATTCTGATGGCAGAAAAGAAAGAAGAAAAAGCTCCAAAGAAAGTAAGAAATCAAGCATTATCAAAAGAGCAAGAACAATTCTGTATGAATGTTTCTAAAGGAATGGAACCATTAGAAGCAATGTTACAAGCATATCCTAACAGAAGAACTTATGAACAATTTAATCAAAACAGATTACTAAAAGAATTACAGAATAATCCAAGAGTAATAAAAAGATTACAAGTATTATTTGAAGAAATAAGAAATAATGAAATACTTGGTGATATGTATGATTTTGATAAAGGTGTAAGAATACTTTTAGAGGAAATAAGATTAGCAAAAGAAAAGATAGAAACTAATGGTATTAGTGAGGCAATGCATAGAGTAATATTCACTTCAATCCAAGAGTTGAATAGAATGTATGGCTTTAACATATTTGATAGGGAAGGAAACCAACAAGGAGCTATGAATGTAACCTTTGTAAATGTAGATAGGTCAAAGGTAACAACTGTAGTTGCAAAGGGGGATAAGAAGTAATGGAAAATAATGAAAGAGAAATACTTGTATTATACTATGATAAGACAACAAAATCCTATCATCCAGTATTATTGAATAGTATTGAAGAAGGGGCAATATGTGCTAAAATAACAGAGATATTTGCAGCCAAAGGATATGATTCAGTTATGGTAGATGAGAGAAAGTATAAGTTATTTCGAGAGGAGAATAAGAGTAATGTCAAAGAAAATAATTCTGGCAGCATACAACAAAGATAATACAAAGATAGAGTTTTATCAGGTTCATAGTATATACAATAATAATAAAAGTTATGTAATAAGAAAACAAGGAACAAACAAATATTATTTGTTTATGAGAAGTGTATATGTTTTAGTGGATTTGAAGACTATGTTTCCACCAGAAGATGAAGAAGCATTAGCAAGAATAACTCATGCAGAAAATACAGTAGATGGTAATTGCTTAATGTTCTATGCTGATAGTAACTTTGTTAAGTTACAAGGTATATGGAAAGATAGTGATTTAATTGCATTAAAGAATAGATGCTTAAAGATAAAGTTTGCAGCAGAACAAGCCAGAGCAGCATTACAAGAATTGAAAGAAAAGTCTTTATGGTTATACATTAGAAGCTTACCAACATATTGGTGGACCATAAGAAGACAAGATAGAAAATTAAGAAAGAATTTAAAGGAGTTTAAGATATTATGGTAAAGTTAAGAAAGTTTCAAGAAGGAGATTTAATTCATACAAAAGGTAGTAGATGGAAAACTCCTTTTACGGTAGAAGTAATATACGGAGGATTTATAGTGGCAGTAAATAGAAAAAGTCCATTATTTCCTCAATTCCTATTCATAAGACCATATACTAACCAGGTATTTAGTGGTTCAAGTAGGTTTATGAAATATGGTGTAGATAAAAAAAGTTCAATCAAACCTTTTATAGATTCAATTCATAGAGGTGATTATAAATTAGAAATGGATACTTGTTACCCAGTAGAATTGATTCTAGGGGATGATTGTTTTATTCAATATGAAAGGAGGGAGCAAGTACATTATGAATAATGTTATACAAGAAGAATGGGAAACATTTAAAACTTTATTATTAAGTACTAAAAGAAAAGGAATAGAAAATCTTATTCAATGGTTAGATAATTCAGATTTTAAAGTAGCACCAGCAAGTACAAGATATCATTCTAATTATGAAGGTGGATTATTACATCATAGTTTAAATGTATATTATGAATGCTTAAGAATGTCTGATTTATTAGAACTATTTAATATACCAAAAGATACTGTAGTTATAGCAGCATTGTTACATGATATTTGTAAGGTTAACTATTATAAAATGGATACTAGAAATGTTAAGAAGAATGGCGCTTGGGTTCAAGAACCATATTATACGGTAGAAGATATGTTTCCAATGGGACACGGAGAGAAAAGTATTATTATTGCACAACAATATATTCAATTAACTGAAGTAGAAATTGCAATGATTAGAAATCATATGGGTGGATTTGTAGATACTAGTTATTTTAGTTCAAGTGATTTATTTAATAAGTATCCTGAATCATTGGTATTACATATGGCTGATATGAGAGCAACTTATGTTTTAGAAAGCCCAGGAATGTTAGAAGATTTTAAAGCAGGATTAGATAAATATCTATACGGAAATGTCAATAAAAATGTCAAGTAATATAAAAAATTAAATGAATTTTAATTTATGCCTTGATTTCTCCATAAAGATTTCATATAATTAAATTGTAAAATAAAGAGAGGAGATTTGATTATGAGAAATTATTTTACTAAAACAAGAAGGGGAAGAAGGTTATTAAAAAGAATTGGAGTTATATTATTAGCAATAGTTATTGGATTACTAATAGGTATGTTAATAAAGAATGCCAAAGCTGAAAACATTAAGAGGGAAAAGGAAATGGTTAATACATATGTAACTTGTTTAAAAGAGAATTGGACACAAAGAGATTATTGTGCTAGAGAACAAGGTGCAAGTTATCATTATATGGACCAACTAATTAAAAAATATGGATATAAGTATATTCAAAAAGGATATGACTTATACATTGTGGAGGATAAATAATGGGATTAAGAAGATGGATAAGAAAACATTCAGAGGAATATGACGATTTGGTATCCTCTTGGTATTGGCGTAAGAAATACAATAGTTTATCTTTAGAAGTAGAAACTCTTAAGGAAGTAATGGCATCAGATGTATATGATAAGGTTATCAAAAACCTTACAGACCCTCTAGAAACTAGAAGGATGAAAAGAGAATTAGTAAGGGTAAGAAAATTACTTGCAGCTACTAGAGAGGAGAGGGATTACTATAAGAATCAACTTAATAAAAAGAGTTCGCGAGGAGGTAAGAAAGTATTATATGGCAAGAAAGAAAGAGGAACTGCTAAACAAAGTAATAAGTAGTATAAATAATCTTACCGCTATGGAAGAAGAAGTTCACAGCTATGTAAACCAGCTGGATGATATTGAGTGGAAGATAAGAGATATTTTACATTATTTAGAGGTAACACCTATAACAAGGTCAGGTGCTATAGAACTAATAAATGAATTACAAAACCTTCGAATAGAAAGAAGGTATATGAAACAAATGTGGGAGCTATGGAATGTCTATGGTAAAAATAGAATGAAACTTGGTGAAAGGAATCATAGAGATTTCTTAATAGCGGAACTACATAAAGAAGATAAATCATTACAAACAACTTATAACTATAGACAATATACAAAAGAAGAGTTGGATGCAATGAATGAAGATAAATCTTTACCAAGAAAGCGTAAAGGAGAAATAATATCAAATAACGAAATCTTTAGTTCGTATAATAATAATGAGGAGGAAATAATTGATGAAGAATAATGAAAAAGAATTACAACCTAAAAGATATGAAAGGTTACAAGGGGAAGACTGGGATAAAGTAAAAGATAATATGAAATTACTTTATACATATACTTCTGATAAAGGAAATATCAAAGGTATTTATTTAGATACTAAAACAAAGAAAAGAGTAGCTCATTGGTTAAATGAGGAAGAAAAGAAATTATATAAGGAGGAAACTAAATAATGGAAAAGGTTATTATTAAAGAAATCAAAATCAATGGAAAAGGTAAAACTAAAGAAGAATTAAAAGCAGAAGCAATGAAGGAAATTGAAAAGCAATTAAACGATGCCTTCAAAGATATAAAAGAAGCAAAGAAAGATGAAGAGATACCAGCTAAACTACATATTCATATTGATGAAGATGCTGGTAGGGGTGGATATGGATGTGAAACTGAAATAACTGGAGATGTAGATAGTGTATTAGATATGACAGCAGTAGCAGTAGCTACAATGGCAAATCAAATATCAGAAGCAACTACATTGAGTCCAATAGGAGTTATTCCAGAAGTAATGATGAGAGCAGCTCATTTCATTATGGAAGATGAAAAAGGAGAGGAGGAAAAATAATGGCAAGACCAAAGAAAGTGGTAGAAGAAAAGAATCTAAAAGAAATTCCATTAGAGGATTTAGCATTAGAAGAAATTGAAGAACTACCAGCTATGCCAGAAATTCCAGTTCAAGAACCATCAGTAGAAGAACAAATAAAAATGGCAACTGATGAGCTAGAAAAGAAGAACCAGGATTTAACAATGGCATTATATAATAAAGAGCATGAAATAGATATTCTTAAACAACAATTACAAAAACAAGAAGAATATTATAATAATGCTATTGCTAGATTAGTACTAGCAACATATGGAGGATAAATGGAAAAATATCAAAAAGGTTTTTGGATATTACTAATAGCGAATATTGTATTACTATCTACTTTAGTAATTAGTGTAGCAGAATCAGTTAAACGCGGAGGAGATGTTAAAGTACTAAATACTAAAATAGAAGAAAAGGATAAACAATATGAAGATATAAACAATGCTTTAATATCTAGAAACCAAGAATTATATAATTGCAGAATGGAAGCTGATGAATGGAGGGAATTATTCTATAGTGCAATAGATTTTCATCCAGATGAAAGTTATCCATATAATTAACATATTATAAATAATGGTTCCTAGTAAGTAATGGCGCTTATAAACGTATAGTGAACTAGGGTAAAAGGATACAGTAATAGCGGTAGCTTCCTAATCCATTTTAATATAAAGGGTTGTATATAGAGGTTCAAGAAAAGAGTTCTTACCTGGTGCCGACTAATCCAATAATATCTATATACGTAAAAAACTAAAAGGCGATAGATGTATTACTGCAGTTGCATACTATAAGGTTTTACCCAATTTCTTATGAGGGATGATATGGGAAATATCTATCTTGTGTGAGTCAAGAGTCCCTCACTAACCTTTCATTATTCAAATAATTATTATTGAATCAAATCTCCTTAATAATTCGAATAATGTAAAACCTTTTAAAGATGGTAGAAATGCCATCTTATTTTTATATACAAAAATCGTTTTCGCGGAAAAGAGATATGGGAGATAATAACTATATAATATTATGGAATAAAATACATAAAATATAAAAGAGGAATAATAATGATTATCTAATAATAAGGATATAAGATATAGAGAATAAAGATTATCCTCTAACATTAAGAAAAACCATATATATAATAGAAAATGGTTAAGGAGATATAGTGAAAGGAGATTTAGTATGGGAATAAGTTTAGCATTAAAACCAAATGCCAATATCTTTGAGAGCTTTAATCAATATTACAAAGCCAAAGAATTCCAGGCATCACTACCAACCATACAAAGTCCAAAAGATAAAACAATAGACCTGAATGAAATAATAGGTAAAGAATATGAATCATTCTGGTATAGTAGAGAACGTTATAGAGTTATTAAAGGAAGTCGTGGAAGTAAGAAATCAAAAGTAACTGCTTTATTCTATATAAGTAATATGATGGAATTTCCAGAGGCTAACCTGGTGGTAATAAGAAAGCATCTTAATACCCATAGAACTAGTACAAGAAATGATTTGATATGGGCTATAAATAGATTAGGTGTAAAAGATGATTGGTATTATAGTAAATCAGATAATGGAGATTTAACTATAACTAGAATAAGTACTGGTCAAAAGATATTCTTTAGAGGATTTGATGACCCTCTTAATATTACATCTTTCTCTGTAGGTCATGGTATATTATGTTGGGCTTGGTTTGAAGAGGCATTCCAAATAGAATCAGAAGCAGATTTTGATAAAGTAGATAAATCAATCCGTGGTAGAATGCCTGATGGAAGTTCATTAGAAGAACATGGACTATGGAAACAAATAACATTTACCTTTAATGCCTGGTCAGATAAATGGTGGGGTAAAAGAAGGTTCTTTGATAAATGCCCCGATGTTAATATAACAGAAGAGGAATTAGATGAATATAATGCCGGAACAAGAGAAAGAATAAATAAGTACAGTAGTAATCCTAAAGAAGGAATATTTGTAGGAACCACTATATATGCTGCTAATGAATTTCTAGATGAAGAAGATATTGCAGTATTTAATTTAACAAGAGTTAATAATCCAATAGCATTTAATATAGAAGGACTTGGTAACTGGGGTATATCAGAAGGGCTTATATATAGAAATTGGACTGTTATGGATTTTGATTATAAAGAGATTATTAAGAAATCATTAAACATAAATGGTAAAACTGATTTAAAATTAAGATTCGGATTAGACTTTGGTTATACAAATGATGTGGCAGCATTACTTTGTTGTATAGTAGATGAAAAGAATATGCGTATATGGATATTTGATGAATTCTATAAAGCAGGACAAACAAATATGATGCTAGCTGATATGTTAAGGTATAAAGGTTATAATAAAGAAATAATAAGATGTGATGCAGCAGAACCAAAAAGTATTGATGAATTAAAATACTTCGGAATAACAAGAGCAGTAGGAGCAACAAAGCATAAAGATAATAATATTAAACAAGGTATATCTAGATTACAAGATTATAAGATAATAGTAAATAGTAGATGTCAAAATACTATAATAGAATTGAATAACTATGTATGGAAGAAAGATAAAGATACTGATAAGTTATTAAATGAACCAATAGATGAATACAACCATTTAATGGATGCATTAAGATATGCAACAGAAGGAACAAGAAAGAGAATGTTTAGATTCTAGGAGGTATAATATGAATAAGGAAGAAAGAGATAGAGAAAAGGAATTAAAATATCTCATATACCTTAAGAATGAATTACTTAAACAAACTAAAAAGGAATTACAGCAATATAGAAGAGAATTAGAACAACTAGGAGATAACAAGGTATTACGGAAGAGGAGAAGGTAATATGTATAGTTTATATGCTAGTATGAGAGATGGAAGGAATATATTTATGGCAGAAGTAAATGAACCTAGCATATTCCTTTCTATACTAAAGAACTTTGAAGTAAGTGATAATATAGATACCTTTACCATATATGAAAATGATAAAGTATACTATGAGAAAAAGCTGGGGAGGAAAACTAATGAAGGCATATATCAAAAAAGAAAGATTTGATGAATTCAAAAGAGATTATTTAGACTATGGATTTACTTTAGCAGCTAAACCAGAAAAAGGATGGGTAAAAGTAATAGACCCACAAGGTTTATATGTAATAGTAATGCGTAGGACAAGAGAAGTTAAGTTATTGGCAGGAATGGGTACTAGTCCATTTATGGAAGTACATAAGGATAAATACCAAGACCTGGTTGATAAAGATTTTATTGAATATAAGAAAGGGAGGTATGATTAAATGAAAAAGATATTCAATAGGGTAAAAGATTGGTGTATTAAATATAAGGAAGATATCAAAACTGGTTATATGATGCTAGTAACTGGTGCAATAATAATCATCTGTATATTTACTTGGGCTTTAATAGCAATGTGTAATGATTTAGTTGGTGTAGTAGAAACTAAAGATAATGAAATAGAAGGATATAAAGAAGAAATCAAATATCTAACAATTGAGAAGAATATGGCAGAAGCGGCAAAAGATAGTATAATTCAAACCTATGAAGATTCTGTACCAAAACAACAATACCTAGATGATATTGAATATTTAGAATCAGTTATCTATGAATTAAGAACTCAAGGTGAAAAAGAATGTAAGTCTAATAACTAAACATAAAATAAATAAAGAAATAATAAAGAAGGAGGAATACATATGCCAAAGAGCAAGAAAAGAAGTATGCTTAACAATAATCTTGGCGGAGACCAAATAGTTTATCTTGATGATGAAAAGAATCAAGTAGAAAAAGATACTATAGAAACTTACAATGTATCCGCTAATGATATTGAAGTAGATAAGCTAGTACAAAAAGTATATAGCGAATTTGAAAATAGCGATGATAGAAAGTTAATGCTGGATGGTATTAAGTACTATGATAATGAATCTGAAATAGATAAGAAAGTAAGATATGACCATTGTGGTACTGATAGTTCAGTTAATGATAAACTATCAAATGCTAAAGTGCATAAGAACTTTATGCGTAAGATGACTAGACAGAAAGTCAATACATTATTAGGTAAACCTTATTCTATAGATACAGATGATGAAACCTATAAACAAATATTAGAGGATGAATACTTTGATAAGTATATGTATAGAAAGGTATTTAATACATGTAAAGAAGCTATCAAGGAAGGAATCAACTGGTTAAATGCTTATTATGATGAAAATGGTAAACTACAATTTAGAAGGGTACCAGGAAATCAAGTTAAAGCATTCTGGATAGATAGAGAACATACAAAGATAGCTCAACTTATTCATTATTATGATATTGAAGTATATAAAGGAGAAGAAAAGAAGGTTACTACTTATGCAGATTACTATAGTCAAAATGGAGTTATTCATTATATTAAAGAAGATAGTGGATTTGTTAGGGATGCAGAAAGACCTAAAGAAGAAGGTAACTTTACTTTAATGATACCTCAAACAGAAGATATAGTAAATGATAAAGGTGAAATAGTAGAAACTACTTATAAGCTAGATGAAAATAATAACATTATATTTGAACCTCAACAAATGGTATGGGATAGAATTCCGTGGATACCATTAAAGTATAATGAGGAAGAGAAATCATTACTTAAATATATTAGAGCATATCAAGATACATATGAATCATTGATATCAACAATGGTTGATATAGTACAAGATATTCCAAATGCCATCAAATACTTTAAAGGTTATGGAGGAGCTGATTTAGCAGAATTAACTAGAAACATTGCACAATATAGAGCAATATTAGTTGATACTGATGGAGATGTAGGTTCATTAACTACAGAATTCAATGGAAGTACCTTTGGAGAGTTATTAGATAGATTAAGAAAAGATGCATATGAAGATGGTGCTGGAGTAGATATGCAAAATGATAATACTGGAGATAAGAGTGGGGTAGGATTAAAATTCTTATACAGTGATTTAGATTTAGACCTAGAAGAACTAGAACAAGAAATGGATGTATTCTTTGAATGGTTATTATGGTTTATAGATTATGATATCAATTTAAAACATCATCAAGATTATAGTGATGTAGAAGTAACATTCAACTTTAACAAAACTACAATAATAGATGAAGGTGAGTTAATTGATATGATAAATAACTCTAGAGATATGATACCTGATAAGATATTATTACCAAAACATCCATTCGTAGAAGATGTAACAGCAGTAGAAGAAGCTATTGAAGAACAAGAAGCAGAAGAGCAAAGGAAACTAGAAGAGCAAATGAAAGCATTCGGAAATCAAGGATTTAATCAAAATCAACCAGCAAATAATGCCAATATAAGTAATCCAACAACAGAAAAGAGTGGAAATTCAAATGCCAATCCAAATAAAACGACTTTAAATCAAGGTAATGAGGAGAAAAAAGATAAAAAAGCTGGAAGTAATGTAAATAGTTAGGAGGTAATCTTATGAATTCAGATAAACTAAAAGAGTTATTAGAGAACAATTCTAACTATTGGCAGTCAAGAGCATTAGATACGGAAATAAGAGCTGTAGAGAATGAAGAAGATTATTTGAAAAGAATAAAAGGTATTTATGATGCAGCTCAAAGAGATATAGAAAAGAAAATGGCTAATGTATATGCAAGGTATGCCTCAAATAATAAGATAACATTAAAAGAGGCATACAAACAACTGCCAAAGAAAATGGAAACAGAATATAAAGCAGATGTTAATGAATATATTAGATTAGCACAAGAACATCAAGGAGACCCAAAGTGGAAACAATATTTATTGAATCAATCTTTGATGCATAAACATTCAGTACTAAATCAATTACAAACTGAATATAGAAAAGTTATATATGATATTGATATGGAACAAACTGCTGGGAAATTTCTAGAAAAGATTTATACCAATACAAGTTACTATAATCAATATCTAAATAATGATGAGGTATTCGCTAAAGTAGATAAAGATAGAATCCAAAGTTTAATCAATGAGAATTGGTCAGGTGGAGGAAGTTTTTCAGAAAATATATGGGGTAATAAAGAAAAGTTAATTAAAGCATTAGATGAAACTGTTATTAGAGGAATGGCTACTGGTAGAAGTTTTGATGATATGGCAAAAGAGCTAGCAAAGAAAATGGATACCGGATATAATAATGCTGCTAGGTTAATAATGACAGAATCAGCTAGAATGGATAATATGTCTTTATTAGATACATATAAAAGAATGGGAGTACAAAGGTTAGAATTTGTTGCTACATTAGATATGAAGACTTCTGAAATATGTAGGGCAATGGATGGAACTATTATTGATATAGAGAATGCCAAGATAGGATTAAATGTACCACCACTTCATCCATATTGTAGGTCAGTTATAGCACCAGTAATGGATGAGGAAATAGATAAAGGTGGAGATAAGAGAATATATAGAGATGTTAATACTGGGAAATCAGTTATGGGTAAAAATAGAAACTATATTGATTATCTAAAAGAAGAACTAGGAGATGAAAAGCAAGCACAAGCTATTGCATCAACTAGAAATGATTTAGCATCTTTAGTAGCTGCCATATCTTATGTAGATATGACACCAACTGGAGAAACAAGTATAACATATACTAATCCAGATGCAGTAAAAACCTTACCAAGAGAAAACAAAGAAACATTATTAACAATGAAAGGTCCAACTATCAATAATCTTAATAATAAGTTATCTAATCAAATAGAATTAAGTGATGCAGATAAGGAGTTAATTAAGAAGATAGATGAAGCATTAGATAAAATAGAATACTTCAATGGGGAGGTAACAACAGATATAAGACCAGGAAATAACAATCCACTAGATGGTTTAAGTATTGGAGATGAATGGGTTCCTAGAAAGTATCTATTTAGTACAAAGAAAGATAAGTATTATGATAATGCAGGATACAGATTTGTTATTACTAGTAAAACTGGTAGAGATGTTGGTAAGAAGGTATTAAATTATAAAGTTAATAAAGAAGTAATATTCAAAAGGAATACGACTTTTAAGATAACTGATATAAAAGTTAAGAACAAAATAGTTTACTATTATATGGAAGAAATAATCAAAAATAAAAACATATAATAATAAAGAATAAATGATTACTGACTTTATTCGAGGAAGATTTACTATCAATTGTATAGTAATATCGCGCTACCTCGGAAAAAAGCGGAATAATAGAGGAGGAGATTATTTATGAAAGAAAAGTTAGTAAGTTTAGGGCTAACTGAAGAATTAGCTCAAAAGGTTGTAGATAACTTTGGAACTGTAATTGATGGAGTCTATGTAACCAAAGAAAGATTCAATGAAGTTAACAATGAGTTAAATACAACTAAAAAGACATTATCTGAAAGGGATAAGCAATTAGCAGATTTGAAAAATGATGAGAATTCTAATGAGGAACTTAAAAAGAAGATTACTGAATTAGAAGCATCAAATAAGAAACAAGCTAAAGAAGCAGCAGATGCTTTGGCAGCTGAAAGAAAATCAAATGCTATTAAATTAGAGCTAATTGGAAAAGTCCATAATGCAGACATAACTATGAATCTATTAAAAATGGATAATATAGTAATGGATGAAAATGGCAAAGTTAAATCAGGATTAAAAGAGCAACTAGATGATTTAAAGAAATCTGATAGTTATCTATTTATACCAGAAGATAATAACAATGGTAATAACCAAGGTAGTAATCCTGAACCTTATGTTAAAGGTGCTACTCCAAAAGATGGAGAAGGTGGAAAACCTAGCAACTTAAGTAAGGGAGAACAATTTGCTAAATCTTTAGCTGCTAACCATAATGAAGCAATAAAGAATTCGGCAGATAGTATTTACTTTGGTGAATAAATAAATTATAATTAAGATAAGGAGGAAATTATAATGAAAGTAGTTCAAACTAACTATGGTATGGATGTAGATATTTTATTTAATCTAGACCCATATACAGCTAGACCTATAATGGTAAGCGATGAAGATGTAACAGCCGATGCCAATGGTAGAAAAATTGTTAAAGCTGGTACACCATTAGATGTAGATGGTAAATTAGCAAATGATGCTACTGCCAGATATGTTCTATTAAAAGACATTGATGTAACTTACGGACCAAAAGCTGGTGCTGGAGTATATCGTGGAACTTTAAATAAAGATAAGATTAAAGATTATGCAGGAATTACTTTAGATGCTGCAGCAATTACAGCACTAAAAGGAATAATCTTTATGTCAGATGCAGATTTAGATTATTAAGATAAAATTGAATAGGAGGAATTAGAATTATGAACAATGTTATGGATTTAGTTAGTGCTAAAGCATTAGCAACATATTGAAATGAAACAGTAAGTAATCGTATTCCTTACCTAGGTGAAGGTTTATTCCCAGCTAAAAAGAAAATGGGATTAGACCTTGCTTGGATAAAAGGTTACAAAGGATTACCTGTTGCATTAAAACCAAGTCATTTCGATACTAAAGCTACAGTAAGAGATAGAATTGGTGTTAAAAAGATTGAAACTGAAATGCCTTTCTTTAGAGAAGCAATGACAATTAAAGAAAGAGACAGACAAGAACTATTAAGATTTAGAGAGAATGACCCTCAAAACTTATATAGTACTATCATATCTGAAATCTTTGATGATAGAGCTCAATTAATTGAAGGTGCTTTAATCCAAGGTGAAAGAATGAGAATGCAACTTTTAGTTACAGGTGGAATTTCTATCGTAGCTAACAATGTTGATTATACTTATAATTATGATGTTGATGGTCAATGGATTGCAAATAACTATAAGGCTTTAAGTGGAACAAGTGCTTGGAGTGATACTCAAAATAGTACTCCATTAGAAGACTTACGTCAAATGCAACAAAAAATTGTTGACTTAACTGGTGTTAAACCTTCAAGAGCTATAATGACTCAAAAGACATTCAATTATTTATTACAAAATAAATCAATTAGAATTGCTTTGAATCCATTAGCTAACGGATTAAACCTAGTTAGAGAAGCAGAATTAAAATCATTATTAGTAAGTGAACTTGGATTAACTGTAGCAGTATATGATAAGAAATTCAAAGATGAAAGTGGTGCTACAAGAAACTTCTATCCAGATGATTATGTAACATTACTTCCAGGTAATACTATTGGTAATACTTACTATGGTACAACTCCTGAAGAAGCAGATTTACAATCAGCTAACTTTAATGGAGAATGTAATATAGTTGAAACAGGGGTAGCTGTAACAACTATCAATATTCCACATCCAGTAAATAAAGAAACAATCGTTTCTGAAATCGTATTACCTTCATTTGAAAGAATGAACGAAGTAGCTACAATAAAAGTAGCCTAATCAAAGGAAGGTTGCAAAACCTTCCTTATTTCTTAAATGGAATTTAAAGTAAAGGAGGAGAACTTATGAAATATCCATTTCCAGTAAAACATAATGGTATTGATTACGCACCAGGTCAAGAAGTACCTATCGGTCAAGAACCAGTAAAAGAAAATGCTGATAAAGAAATGACAATCAATGAGGTTAGAGAAGAATTAAGAGCTCTTGGAGTAACTGAATTCCCATCTAATAAGAAAACTGATTTAATTGCTTTATTAGAAGAAACTAAAGCCAATTTAGAATCAACAGAATCAGATGAAGAAGAGGAAGAAGAGGAAGAAGTTTCAGAAGATGAAACAGAAGAAGAATCTGAATCAGATGAGGAAGAAGAAACTGAAGAGGATGAAGATAGCGATTTATTGAATTCAATTGCTAACGAAGAGTAATAAATTAAGGAGGTGCTAATATGGATGAGGTAAAGGAAATAGTTAAGTACAAGCTATCAAAACTATTATCTTCAGAGAATTATGCAAAGATAACTAATGAAGATATAGAATTTGTATTAGCACGTGCAAAAGCACTAATCCAAGGATATTGTCATAGAACTGATATGCCAAAAGGATTGTATTATACCTGGGCGGATATGGCAATAGAATTTATGAAAGATATTCTTAAACCTTTATTTGAAAAGGATACTACATCAGAAGAAGAACTTGCTAAAAGAATAACTAGTGTAAGAGCTGGTGATACTACAATAAATGTAGAAGCAGGTTCATCTGATGATACTATAGATACTGGATACAATAACAATTCAGTGGATGCTAACATATTATTTAGTTTCACTAGACAATTACAATCTTGGAGAAAATTCCCAGCTGGTTGTGGAAAGGATTTACATGGCATTTAATTTAAGACCATTCGGTAAGATAGTCAATAACTTAATGTATGGAGATACCTGTACAATATCTAAACTAGGAAATGTCAAAGATAAATATGGTGCAACTAATCCTAACGGAAGAGAAGTACTATATGAAGATATTCCTTGTAAGTTTAGTTTTACCAATGTGGATAATCCAGGAGATGGTAATGATGTTTATGTTCCAGTGTTAAAAGAAGTAAGAGTATTTTTAGATTTAGATTATAATATAAAGGCAGGAGATTTCATTAGAGGATATCGTAAAGATAGTCCAAGTGGAATTGAACAGCTGATAGAAGGAATCTGTGGAGAACCAAATAGATTTGATTACCATCAGGAAATCCCAATAATAATTGATGAGGAGAATTAAATGGCTACCTTCGAATTAGATAGGAAGGCAATTAAAGATTATCAATTAAAAGTATTAAATGCAGCTAACCAATTAAGAAACTTTGAAGAAAGATATCTTAATACATTAGCAACTATGGTAATGAGTAGAGTACTTAAAACTACTCCAGTAAGAACCGGAAGATTAAGAAGAAGTTGGAAGGTTTCTAGAGTAGAAGTTAAAGGTGATGATATTCAATTAACCATATATAATGATGCTAGGGATGATGGTGCTGATGAGAGTTATGCTTCTTATGTAGAATACGGACACTTTACCAGAGGTAGAGTTAGTTGGGTAGAAGGAAGAAGAATGTTAACTATGGCAACTGATGAAGTTGTTGCTGATATGAATAGAGTTTGGAATATATTATTTAATCAATTTGTAAAGGAGATGGGATTATGAATATAGAGATAACTGAAAACATAATACTTGGTTCAATCATATATGCATTATCTAATCACTTTGGAGATAACTATCATTATTATGATGAGGAAATCGAACAAGGATTTGAGAAACCATCTTTCCATGTACAAAAGATAGATGATAATTCCAAGAAAGGTTATACAGGACATCAATACCATCTAACTGATGATACATATAGATATGAAATTAAGTATTTCACAGATAATAAGAATAACAAGGTAAAGGATATCAATGATAAGATTGATGAGTTGAAACAATTATTTAGATATTTAGAAATAGTTAACATAGATGGAAATAAAGTATATTCTAAATGCAATAGAATAAACAATATAGAAGTAACTATAGTGGATAAAGTATTACATTTTGATATAGTATTTCCAATGAGAACTATTCAGTATTTAGATATGGATAAAGTTAAAACTAATTACCTAGATAAACATATAATAAATAAAGAAAAGGAGGATATGTAATATGGCAGGTGGAAGTTTTCAAAGTCAAAACAAAATCAGACCAGGTGCTTATATTAAATTCCAAGGTGTTCCATCTACTGATAATATAGTAGGTTCAAGAGGAATTGTTACTATGGCAGCTCCTATTGGATGGGGTCCTGAAGATGAATTGATTAAAGTAACTGTAGCTGATTTATATTCTAATAAGCTTGAAAAGATATTAGGATTTAATGTTTACAATTCTAAAGCTAAATTATTCAAAGCAGCTTTAGAGAACGCTCATACATTACTACTATATCGTGCTGATAAAGGTGGTGCAAAGGCAACTGTAGATATTCCAGTAGCTTCAAATAAAAACCTTACAGTAACTGCTAAATATAAAGGTACAACTGGTAATAATATTAGTGTATCTATCAAAGAAGCATATAGTGGTGGTTATAGTGTTAATACATTTCTAGGAAGCACCCAAAAAGATTCTCAAATAGTTACTAATATAAATGAACTAGTTTCAAATGATTTTGTAGATTTCGGTGAAGGAGATGCGGTAATAGCTCAAACAGCAGTAAATACATTACTAGCTGGTGGAACTGATGGAACTCCAACTAACCAAATGTATACAGAATATCTTGCTAAATTAAAGAATACACAATTTGATACTTTAGCAGCATTCAAGATTGGAGAAACAGAATTATTTAATGGTAATACTATTAAAGAATTTATCCAAGAAATGAGAGAAACTAGAGGTATTAAATGTCAAGCAGTTATTAACAACTATGTAGCAGCTAACTATGAAGGAATTATTAGTACTTATAACCAAGGTGTTAAATACGCTGATGGTACTGAATTAAGTGCAGAAGAATTTGTAGTATGGGTAGCAGGAGCAACAGCAGGAGCTGATGTAACTGAATCAAATACTTATAAAGTAGTTGCTAACGCAGTAGAAGTAACTGGCAATGTATTAGAAGATGATATTGAATCTTTAATTACAAGTGGATATATCATAATTAGTAAGAGAAGAGATGGAGCTATAGTAATTGAAAAAGATATCAATACTTTAGTAAACTTAAGAGATGATGTAACTGATGCTTTCAAAGAAAATAAAGTTATAAGATTGTTAGATGCAGTAGCAAACCATATAGCATTAGATTTTGAACAAAATTACGCTGGTAAAGTAGTTCAAGATGTTAATGGTAGAGCTTTATTCAAAGCAAGCATAATTAGTTATCTAACAGAACTTCAAAATAGTGGAGCAATTATAAACTTCAATAGTTCAACAGATGTAACTGTAGAAGCTGGAGAACAAGTAGATGCTTACTATTCTGAAATATACATTCAACCAACATATAGTGTTGATAAACTTTATATGATAGTTAATGTAAGATAATTCGAAGGGAGGAAAAATAGATGAAAACATTAAAAGCAAGTGATATTCCTGCTGGTAGTGAAGCCGTTGCATATATCGATATCAATGGTAAAGTAGAGGAATTCTTTTATGCCAAATCAATTGAAGCTTCTGCAGAATTAAATAAATCAGAAGTTAAAGTAATGGGTAAAAGAGGAGTTCAAAACAAAACTACTGGATGGACTGGTAGCGGTTCAATGACAATCTATTACATTACAACTATATTTAGAAATCTATTATTAAGATATGCTAAAGAAGGTGTACTTCCTTCATTCAAGTTAGTAATAACTAACGAGGATAAAGGTACTAGCATCGGAAAACAAACAGTTGTATTATATGATTGTATGATTGATAGTGTTAACCTAGCTAAATTCGATGTTGATTCAGATGCATTGGATGAAGATATGGATTTCACATTTAGTGATTTCGATATATTAGAAAGCTTTGTATCTCCAACATATTCAGATTAGTTAAAAATACACGGTTAATTTAAGGAGTTTTGAATGGAGATAATATAAATTATTTGAACTAAACAAAACTCCTTTTATTTAACAAATGTGCCAGTAATACGGTAATGATATTATAGAAGGGAGAAGATATTATGTCATTATTACAAGATTTTCTAGCAGAAAACCAAAACATTGATGAAATTCAAGAGGAAGTAGCAATAAGTCCTAGATTTAAAGATAAGGATGGTAACTTACTAAAGTTTAAAATTAGACCAATGAGTGGAGATGAGTTTGGAGCTTTCCAAAAGGCATGTACAAAAATAGATATGGCAGGAAAGAAAAGACAAACAACATTCGATAGTGGTAAATATAATGTAATGTGTATAGTAAATTGTTGCCTAGACCCAGATTTCAAGAATGCAGAATTCTTAAAGAAAATAGGAGCTGTAACTCCTGAACAAGCTGTGTCTAAAGTATTGCTAGCTGGTGAGGTAGTAGAACTAGGTAATCAAATAAGTTCTCTATCAGGATTCGATGTAGATATAAATGAAGAAATAGAAAAAGCAAAAAACTAATAGCGGAAAACGATGGCGAAACGATGTACGCATACTTCGCTTTCCTGAAAATGCATATGAGGCCTTCGGAATTCGCTAACTTACCAGTGAAAGAGAAGGCCTTAATTATTGCTTTCATAGATGAGTATCAAAAGGAAAAGAAAAAAGAAGAATCCAGGTTGAAATCTCAATCTAGAAAGAAAAAATAATGCGTACAAGAAGGAGGTAATAATATGGCAACTATTAGTTCTACATTTAAAATGCAGGACCAAGCAACTAAAACATTTAACAATGTTGCAAGTGCTATGGATAGTGTTATAGATAAAGCTGATGTTATTGCTAACCAACCAATAGGTGGAAATGTATCTCCAGCTTTACAAAATGCCATTGATAAATACCTTCAGTTAGAACATTCTCAAGATAGAATAAATACTCAAGCAGAGTTGCTAAATCAAAAGCAAAAGATTCTAGAAAAGGAATTAGCTACTGAACAAGGATTGTATTCTAGAAATGAAAAGAAAATAAATGGAATACAAACCTCAATCAATAACATTCAAAATAGGGTAGAAGACTTAACTATGAAATCAGATAAATTAACTGGTGAAATAGAAAAGCAAGCCGAGGAAGTATTGAAGGTAGCTGATAACGTAGGAAAGATACCACCGGAGCAAGATAAAGTAGATGGTGGAATAGATAAATGGACCGCTAAAATGCTTAAGTTCAATCAAACAATCCAAGCTGCTAAAACTTTATTCGGTAGTGTAAGGAAAGTTTTAGATTGGTCAGATGAAATGTCCTTGACACAATCAAGATTAAACTTAATAAATGATGGTACTCAAACTACAATTGATTTACAGAATAAACTATATCAAGCAGCACAGAGGTCAAGAGGTTCTTATACTGATATGGCTAATTCAGTTTCTAAATTAGGATTACTTGCTGGGGATGCATTTAAGAATAATGATGAAATGATAGCATTTAGTGAAATGATGAATAAGTCATTTAAAGTATCAGGAGCAGGACAACAAGAAATAAGTGCAGCAACATATCAGTTAACTCAAGCAATGGCAAGTGGTAAACTTCAAGGTGATGAGTTCAGAAGTATTATGGAGAACGCACCAATGCTTGCTGATGCAATTGCTAAATATATGGGTAAATCAAAAGGAGAATTAAGAGAATTAGCGGCAGAAGGAGCTATTACATCTGATATAATTAAGAATGCTTTATTTAGTGCAGCAGATGATATCAATGCTAAATATGAACAGATGCCAAAAACATTCGGAGATGCTATGAACAGTATGAAGAATACAGCTCAAAGATATATGCAACCTGTTGCTGATAAGATTGCGGAAATGTTAAATAGTGAAAGGTTCCAAACAATATTGAGTGGAATACTAAATGGTATTAGAACATTTGCCGGAGTGGCATTAGTTATATTACAAGGATTAGGATGGGGATTTGAATTCCTAGCAAATCATATGTATATAACAGTTCCATTACTTGGAGCAATAGGAGCAGTCTTAATAGGAACATTTGTTCCAGCAGCGTGGGCTTCAGTAACGGCATTATGGGCGAAGGCAACAGCGTGGATGGCTGCTAACTCACAAATGTTAATAGCGGTAGGAGTTATGGCAGTAGTAATTGGGGTGTTAATGGCATTAAAAACTCCATTAGAAATTATAGTAATGGTGGTTGGATTATTAGTGGCCGCTTTAGCAATATGGCACATAGTTCAATGGGCTGTTAATGGAGCGTTATATGCTTGTCCACTTGTTTGGATAATAGTATTAGTAATAGCATTGATAGCAGCAATCTTTGCCTTTATGCAATGGATGGCAAAAGCTACTGGATTAGCAAACAGTGGTCTAGGAATGATAGCTGGAGGAGTTAATGTAGTAATTCAATTCTTCAAGAACCTAGGATTAGAAGTTGCTAATATAGCGCTAGGTATATGGAATGCTTTGGGCGCATGTGCACAAAATGTTGGTATTGCATTTAAGAATGTTATAAACAGCATTAAATCTTGGTTCTATGGATTACTAGAAACAGTTGTTAATGTAATAAAAGGTATTGCAAAAACTTTAAATAAATTACCATTCGTAGATATAGATGTATCAGGATTAACTGCAAAAGCAAAAGAATATGCTAATAAGAAAGCAGAAGCAGAAGGAGCTAAAGAAGAATTCAAGAATGTAGCAGATGAATTCAATAAAGGAATGAGTACATTTAGCACATTCGAAAAGAACTGGGCTCAAGATGCCTTTGCACAAGGTGCAGCGTGGGGAGATGCAGCTCAAGCTAAAATAGAAGGAATGCTAGGAAGCTTTAATCCAGGTAATATGATGGATGACTTATTAAATAATCCAATGGACCAAAACCAATTCGGAGACTTTGATATGTCAAAGATGATGACACCAAATGGTAATGTACCAGTTGATGTTAAAAAGAATTCAGATAAAGAAGTAGATATTTCAGATGAAGATTTAAAGATGCTAAAAGATATTGCAACAAGAGATTATATGTTAAACTACAAACATATAACTCCAAATGTAAACATCAGCTTCGGAGATGTAAGAGAAACAGCAGATGTAGGAGCTGTTAGAGATGCAATTCAAAAGATGATGGAAGATGAATTAGCAGAACTTTATGTAGTAGAGGAGGCATAATATGATAAGTTTCTTTGCAAAGTACAATGAGAGAATTATACAGCTTCCTGTAAATCCCGAGAGTATTAGTATTAGTGGTCAAGCCAATAATAATACTGTTGATACCGTAGGACAAGGAGAAATCAATGATATTGGATTCGCTGGGTTAAGGGAATTATCTATCGAATCCTTCTTTCCTGCGAGGGATAATGGAGAAGGGTATATCAATACTAGTGGAGGATTTGAAGGACCAGAATTCTATGTTAAGTTCTTCGAGGATATAAAGAAAGATAGAAAACCATTCAGATTGATAATAACCCAACTAGATATCAATATGCTAGTAAGTGTGGAAAGTTTTGAACATACTTACCAATTTGGTACTGATGATGTTGATTATAGTTTAAGTTTAAAGGAATATAAAGAACATAATGTAAGAATACTTAAACCAGTAAGTAATGGTTATGTGGTTGTAGATAGTGGTGGTAGAACTGTTTCTAGTGCAGCACCTACAACAACAAATAGTAATAGACCTGTGGAAAAATCAATACCTAAACAATATACAGTAATTAGTGGAGATTCTTTGTGGAAAATAGCACAGAAATTTCTTGGTAGTGGTTCTAGGTGGAGAGAGATTTATACATATAATAATAATAAGAGTATTATAGGTGGAAATCCTAATTTGATTTATCCAGGTCAAGTTCTTTCAATTCCATCTAGTTAGGAGGGAACACTATGCAGTATGATAGTTTAGAATTGATTATTCAAAGTTCAGAAGATGGTACTATATATGATGTAAGTAATATTGCAGTAGATATAAGTACTAGTAAAGCTATCGATAACTCTGCAGGAAAGTGTTCCTTTTCTATTGATACAAATCAAAATAAAATAAGATTTCCAATGGGTAGTACAGTAAGTTTAACTGTTACTGAAGGTGGAAAAAGAAAAGGAAAATTCTTTGGTTATATATTTACAGCAGAACCAAAAGGAGACAATGTTAATATAACAGCCTATGACCAATTGAGATATCTAAAAAATAGTGAAAGTTATGTATTAACTGGAACCACTATGGAAAACCTTATTAAATTGATAGGAAGAGATTTCAATTTAAGATTAGGAACTATTGAAGGTTCTAGATATGTATTACCAGAAAGGGTAGAAGATAATAAAGCGCTAGGAGATATAATTCAAAGAGCAATAGATTTTACTTTACAAGGAACTGGTAGACAATATATAATCAGAGATGAGTTTGGATATTTATGCTGCAGAGATGTAAGTAAATTAGTTACCAATGCAATTATAGGTAATGTAAGTTTATTAAAAGATTATAGTTATAAAGAAACAATAGATTCAGATGTTTATAATAGCGTTAAGTTATACAAAGATAATGAAGATACTGGTAGGAGAGAAGTATACATAGTAAAAGATTCTAATAATCAGAAAAGATGGGGTATGCTTCAATTATATCAATCAGTTGATGAAAATGTTACAGATGCTCAAGCAAGAGATAAAGCAGAACAATTATTAAGACTTTATAATAGATTAAATAGAACATTGAAATTAAATTGTAAAGGGTTAATAGATTTAGAACCAGGTAATGGTATCTATCTTCAAATAACTGATATACCTGGTATTACATTTAACCAAGCTGTATTGATTACCAAGATAGAAGATAAGTATGAAAATGGTATTCATAATATGGACTTGGAGGTGAGGTTTGAATGATAAATACTATAAATGAAGCAATAAACCGTAAATTAAACAGTATTTCATTTACAACAATAATAAAAGGTACAGTAGAATCTTTAGAACCTCTAAAAGTAAGAATTAGTAATAAAATCAGTATAGGGCTGAGCTTCATTGAACCTAGGAGTCTAGGAATAGATGACTCTTCTCCTAGTTCAGCCCTACCACTTGTTGTGGGAGAAGAAATTGAAATGGTTCGTTACAACAATGGTCAAAGATTTTATGTTTTAGGAAAGGAAGCAAGTGGAGGTACAATAAATTATAACGACCTTCAAAACAAGCCAATTCTAAATACTAATAATACAGCAAGCCAATCAGCAAGCAGTAATGAGGTAATAGGAGGAACTATTAAATTACATAAGATATCAAAAACTGGTTCTTATAATGATTTAAGAGATAAACCAACTATACCATCTGCTCAAATACAAAGCGATTGGAATCAAACTAATACATCTTCTTTGGATTACATAAAGAATAAACCTGATGTATTAGAGTATGAAGTAATTGAAGACTTTTAAGAAAGGAGTTAGAGATTATGTTTAGAATAATTCGAGGGGGGGGGGAAGAACTTATTTAAGTTGTTCTCCTTCTCATATATCTCCGAAAGGAGGTATAACAAATCATGAAAGGAGTTTATCTTAAAAAAGGTAATACAAGGGTAAGCGTAGTTCCTTATTATAGGGTAGGAGATATTTTTGTAACTACCTCCAATACTAATCCAGCTTCTTTTCTTGGTGGAACTTGGCAAAAAATAAGACAAACCTTTGGCGGCGAGTTAATAGCATTCGGGTTGGCAAACACCAATGATACAGGAAGCGGCACTATGTTAAAAAATATCTACTATGCTTTTTCAGATACTAAAATGGGCGGTAGTAAATCCTATTATACCAGAAATTATATAGATGGAATATTATCAGGACAATCAGGAGCCATGTTAGTTAGAACAAGGGGCATTGTTGGTATGGTGGAAGCATCTATGTTTGTATCCGGTTATGCTGAAACTACCAATCAAGGTTTTTGGTTTTATAAAAATAGTAATGAACTACCTAATGGTGTTTTTGTAATGCCAAACAATACAAGAAATGGTCCTTTGTTAGGTGGAGGAGCAACCTCTAATGGATATGGTGGTGCGGGGATGACTTATTTATATGATGTAAATACAAATCAGGATGTTGAATTTTATGTCAATCCTACCGTGGCACCTTATGGAGGAAACTTTACGGCAGGTCAAGGAGGAGTTTCTTGTTGGTTATTAGTAAAAGTTTATGCTAAACCAGGTTATTATCTTTGGAAAAGAACAGCTTAATAATATAGTTCAAACTATATGTCAAAAGCAGTAAAATTAAAAAACAGTTTATACCTTGCCTCAACCTCAATAGTACATAAGAGGGGGGGGGGGCTGGCATTATTTA
>Ga0247608_10002170_pt1 | contig 25250 bp, 26 predicted proteins | sample 176DNAGHGlowgp2_FD_193490 | JGI IMG/M metagenome (GOLD analysis project Ga0247608, IMG submission 193490) | Sheep rumen microbial communities from Palmerston North, Manawatu-Wanganui, New Zealand - 1766 DNA GHGlow gp2 | ecosystem: Host-associated > Mammals > Digestive system > Stomach > Rumen ... | reverse complement strand
AAGTAAAATGGCACTTTTTTTCATCATTTTCATCGGCTAATGTCCTGCCTTAAGTCTTACGGATTTTATATGCTCTGCAATCTCAACATTCATAGTATCAATCTGTTCTGCCTGCTGCAGATACTGCAAAGCATCTTTATATAGTCCAAGCTTATAGTAAACCCAGCCAAGGGAGTCCAGGCAGGCTGCAGATTTTGGAGCTGATTTTACTGCCTGCTTACAAAGAGAAAGTGCACGGGTTAAATCCTTTTCCTGACAGGCCAGTACATATCCCAAGCCATTCAAAGAAGAAATATTTTCCGGGTCTTCTCTTAAAGACTGTTCATAGTAATTAAGACAACGCTCTGTATCATTCTGCTCCCAGGCAACAAAAGCAATTGCTGCATAAACAGATGCAGTCATATAGCCTGTTTCCAGAAGCTTATTTAATTCAAAGTCTGCAAGGCGTTTACGTCCGGAAAGTGCATAAATTACTGCAAGTAAAAAGCGGCACTGAAGTACACGTTCAAAATTACCACCGGAGGTTACTACCTGTTCAAGGAATAAAAGGGCATCATCATAACGCTCAAGCTTAGTGTAGCAAAGCCCAAGATAATAAGAGACTTCTATTTTGTCTGCAGGTGAATCAGTTGGAAGCCCCAGAAAAAAAGCCAGAGCCTTCTTATATTGTTTCTGAGAATAAAGGTTTTTACCTTCATCTAAAATTGTGTTATTCTGCAATTTCCCCACCCTTTTATTATATCTATACCATTTTACAACTTAAATTGCATACCGTCCACTATTTCTGCAGCAAGAGGTTCTGCATATACCCTTGAAATGGCAATATAGCCCTGCTTTACTACCCAGGCATCACTTGTTTCATCTGGTCTTGGAAGAGCGCCTCCCGGAACAAAATGAGATTCTGTAGTACCTTTATTTTTTACAATTTTAAGTTTATCACCATAATCCCTTATACAAAGAGACTGACAGTATTTAACACCAAGATATGAATCTCTTGAGGCACCATTCACATTTACGAAAATGCGGGGAACCTCAGTGCTTGCCATGGCAATCAGTTCTTTTAGATTTTTAGCAGCAAAGTCTGCAAGTGCCTCATATTTCATTTTTGCCCGGCATTCCAGTGTCCATTCCTCAGGATCTACACTTAGGGCAATTCCAGGAACTCCATCAAGCACTGCCTGACGGGCCGCGCCGCAGGTACCCGAATAAATAATATCTGTACCCATATTTGCACCTTCATTAATGCCTGATATAACTACATCAAATTTTACATTAAAAAGGTCGCTTTTTAGTCCAATACATACACAATCAGAAGGATATCCGGCACAAGCCCAGCGGTTTTTGCTGTCCTCATTCAGAATATTGGTGTTGTACATTGTAATATGATGTGAGACGGCAGATCGGTTGGAAGATGGAGCTACCATATAAAGGGCGTGTCCATCTTTTTCCAGCCGGTCTGCAAGAATATTTATTCCCTTTGCATTTATTCCGTCGTCATTTGTAAGCAGAATATTCATAAGGGCTCCAGTCTAATCCTTTACTAAAGAAGCACCGTCTGCAGGCTCAACTTCGTAAACATCCGGATGGAAGCCGAAAATCTTTTCAAACTCTGCAATTTTAGCCTTAAAGTTTTCCATATCGCCTTCGCGCATAATTGCATAAAGACAGCGGCCAAAGCCCTTACCGGTAATTCGTCCGCAGGTAACAGGATTTCTTACAAAGTCAAGATTAGGTTCCAGTTCATTTACGCGCTTCAAAATCCAGTCAATTTCAGGACAGGAAATATTAAACATATCCCTCATAGTTTCATGACTGTGGTTTACAGAGCGGGCAAACTTAAAGAAGTCGCCTTTTTCTATGCCTTCGCGGGCATTGAGTAAATCATTATGCTCATAAAGAACTGAAAGGAGCTTTCTTCTTGCATCTTCGCCAACTTCAGAAAGCTGTTCGTTAATATCAGTTACATCGTCTATATAACGCCAGCCGCCATAAACGTTAGGCTTTCTTTCCCTCATATCACCCATGATAAGGGCATACTGAGGTTCATGCAGGCTTTCTTCGTTCCATACCTCTACACGGGGAACCTTTGTATCAACCAGAAGAATCTTTTTATCTTCAAAATTGAAAGGAATGTAATCCCAGGTGTTTTTAAAGTGATCTGTTATAAGAATATTGTTCTTTTTTGCAAAAAGAGCGGTAAAATTATCTGCAATATAATTATTTGTCTGAAGGAAGCGTCTGTTACCTCGCTCAATTACCTGCAGCAGCTCCATCTCTGAACAATTAAGGGCAAAAAGCTTTTTAATTGCCAGTGCACTTGCAGCCTTTGCGGCAGTGGTAATTCCAAAACCAGCAGATGGTATTATCTCACTGTAAATTGTTATGTTCATTCCGCCCAGGGTAAAGCCTGCAGAAGTAAAGCCATATATAATAGCCTTTATTGCATTTGCCCAGCGGTCTTCTTTTTTAAGTTTTAATGATGTAATGCTTGCTTTTTTTCGTTCGTTAAGCTGATGGAAGTAGAATTTTACAGAAGTGTCATCTCTTTTTGATATTGCAACATAGACCGGCAGATTAACTGCCATAGACATTGTTTTATCTTTGAAAAACCAGGAATGCTCACCTATAAGATGAAACCGTCCCGGCGCTTTTGCCACTACATCGGGTTTATTTCCATATTCCAATTCGTGTGCATCGTTTACTGCCTTCATTTATTGGACCCTCCCTTTATTAATTACCCTATTTTACCTTGAAATTTTTCAATGTATATTGTTAAAATAATAATATAATGGAATTGATTTTACAAGTTATTTTTTCTTCGGTTTTCTCAGGTTTTATGCTTTCGGCTGCAATTCCAAATGAATTCTACCTTTTCGGCTGTCCAGGCTATACTCTGGCTGCCTTTATTCCATTGTACATCATTTTCAATAAGATTAAGGATTTCAAAACCGCTTTTATAGCCTTTTTTATCCAGACCCTTACAACCCACCTGATTTCCAGTTTCTGGCTGGCTTATTTTAAGGATTTTGCAGTTTTTACCCTGGGAGCATCCGCTATTGGTACTGCCTGCATAGGTGGAGCCTTCGGACTTTTCTTTTTTATCCCGTATTACACTTCAGAATGTCAGAATAAGCTTAATGAATATTATGCAGGCATTAACTTTTTATCCCTTAAAACCATAAGACGTTCTCCAGTCTTCCGTATTATTTACTTTGCAGTAATCTATACCCTTTACGAATGGGTAAAATCAGCCGGTTTTCTTGGTTACCCATGGGGAACAGTTTCTTCTGCAATGTTCCGCTGGCCTTTATTAATGCAGACAGCATCCATAACAGGCACCTACGGCATAACCTTTATGATTATTATGTTTAACGCCCTTGCCGCAGAAGCCCTTATGCAGTATTACGGCAATTACAGGCTGCAGAAAAGCAGAACGGAAGATACCATACAAACTGCAAAGTTTTTTTCCCTTCTTCTTTTGCTTATGCTTATCCACGGGTTATATCAGTATGATAAGCCCCGCAAACCGGTTAAAGAACTTACAACCATTACAGTTCAGCAGAACAGTAACCCCTGGAACGAAGAATCTGATAAAAACTCTATCCTGAAGTCTCAAAGGCTTACAAAAGAAAAAATAGATGAACTGGAAATGGCAGGCCAGAAAGCAAATCTTGTAGTATGGAGCGAAGGCTGTCTTCAGCGGGCTTTCCCGAATTCAGAAGGCTTTTATTCATTCTATCCCTCTGAAAAATCACTTGCAGAATTTGTAAGAGAAATTAAAGTTCCCTGCATTTTCGGTGGTTCTGTCGTAAGAAAAGGAAAAACAAAAGAATACTTTAATACTTCAATCCTCTATGATGCTGACGGATATTACCGCGGCTATTATGCAAAAAATCATCTTGTCCCTTTTGCAGAAGCCCTGCCTTTTATGGAAATACCTCCTGTTCATGCATTTATGGAAAAGATTGTAGGTATTTCTGCCGGCTGGTGTCCCGGTGATCAGTATGTTTATTTTGATGTTCCATGCAGAATAACAGAAAACTATCGTCTTCCGGCCGTAAAGGATATAGACCTTACAAAAGACTATTACGAACAGAAAAAAGAGGATGGAAAACCATATACAGTACGCATTTCCACTCCAATCTGCTTTGATGATGCCTTTACTGACATTATGAGGCCGTTATTTCTGAACGGAACTGAACTTTTTATAAACATTACAGACGATTCCTGGTCTCTCAAAAAATCAAGTGAAATACAGCATTTTGTAATAGCCTCTTACCGGGCAATAGAATACCGCACAACCCTGGTACGTTCTGCTAATGCAGGTTACTCTGTAGTTGTAGATCCTGCCGGAAAAGTAATTGCAGACCTTCCTTTATTCGAAGAAGCAGCCCTTGCAAGTAATATCCCTGTATTTAAGAGAGAAATGACAACCTATGCCCGCTTCGGAAACTGGCTTCCATATCTCTGCCTCATTATTTTTGCAGCTTGTGCAGTATGGTCTTATTTTACATTTATCCCATATGATTATATTCCGAGTGAACGTAAGCTTAAAAAATCAAAAAAAGAAGACAAAAAAAATAAAAAGAATTCTAAAAACAAAAAAATAGTCAAGAGCACAAGCTCAAAAAACGCTGATAAGCACAAAAAATAATTTTGTCAAGAAAAAAAGTTTAAAATAAATTCGCAGAATTTCCTAAAATTCACTTGAGTATCCATATTTAGTGTACTATGATGTAATTATCAGAACTAAAACGCTAGAAATAAAAAGTGAGAGGAAACAATGCGCTGCCCCTACTGTGGTAACATTGAGGACAAAGTCCTTGAGTCAAGAACGATGGTAAACGGTGAAAGTATACGCAGAAGACGTGAATGTCTTTCCTGCGGCTATCGCTTTACCAGCTATGAACGTATTGACGAAAAACCCTTTATGGTTATCAAACGCGACGGACGCCGTCAGCCTTATGACCGCCTTAAGCTGGAAAAAGGTATTGAACGTGCTCTTGAAAAACGTCCTGTTGCAACCTCTATGGTAGAACAGCTATCCAATGACATTGAAGATCTCGCAATTAAAAAAGGTCGTGAAAACCGTGAAATTTCTACGTCTGAGCTGGGAGAGCTTGTACTTGAAAAATTGTATGACATCGACAAGGTAGCATACATCCGTTTCGCTTCAGTCTACCGGCATTTCGAAAATCTCGATGAATTCATTACAGAAGTAAAGAACATAGAAAAGAGGGGAAAATCAAAATGAGTGATCAATCAATCTTTCCAGAATGGAGAAGCTTCCTTGGAAACAGCTCCGATTCAGAAACGAAAGGCTTCCTTAAGTCTGTTGTAAAGCGCTCTGGTGAAATCGCTGAATACGACAGAAGCAAAATCGAAGCCGCAATCGGCAAGGCTATTGAAGCCGTAGAAAAACGCAAGGATCCGGACAGAGCCTCAAAGCTTACAGACATGGTAGAAGAAAAACTTCGTCTTCTTCTTGCCGGTAACCGCGCACATTCTATCCCTGGTATCGAAGAGATTCAGGATAATGTCGAAAGCGTTCTCATCGAAAACAACGAAGTTGAAGTAGCAAAGGCTTACATCCTTTACCGTGCCCGCCACGAAGCAATGCGCGACGCAAAGAGTCTTATGATCGACATCAACAAGACTATGGACGGCTACCTTGCTCAGAGTGACTGGCGTGTAAACGAAAACGCTAACGTAAACTTCTCTCTTGGTGGACTTATCCTCCATAACTCAGGAACAATTACAGCTAACTACTGGCTTAACAATATTTACTCAAAGGAAATTGCAGAAGCCCACAAAACAGCCGCATTCCATATCCACGACCTTTCTATGTTCTCAGGCTATTGTGCAGGCTGGTCTCTCCGCCAGTTAATTGCAGAAGGACTCGGTGGTGTTCCGGACAAAATCACCTCAACTCCGGCAACTCACCTTTCAACACTTGTAAACCAGATTGTAAACTTTTTAGGAATTATGCAGAACGAATGGGCAGGTGCTCAGGCATTCTCTTCATTCGATACATATCTCGCACCATTTATCCGTGCAGATCATCTTACAGAAAAACAGGTTCGCCAGTGCATCCAGAGCTACATTTACGGTGTAAACACACCTAGCCGCTGGGGTTCACAGGCTCCGTTTACAAACATTACTTTAGACTGGGTATGTCCTGATGACCTTAAGAACAAAAAGGCTATCGTAGGCGGTAAGGAACAGGATTACACTTACGGCGACTGCCAGAAAGAAATGGATATGATTAACAAGGTATTCATTGAGCTTATGATTGAAGGTGATGCTAACGGACGCGGATTTGCTTACCCTATCCCAACCTATAACATTACACGTGACTTTGACTGGAACTCAGAGAACGCTAAACTGCTCTTTACTATGACTGCTCAGTACGGAACTCCAAACTTCCAGAACTTTGTTAATTCAGATTTGAATCCAAGTGATGTACGCTCTATGTGCTGCCGTCTGCAGCTTGATAAGCGCGAGCTCCGCCGCCGTGGTGGTGGTCTCTTTGGTGCAGACGAGTTCACAGGTTCTATCGGTGTAGTTACAATCAACATGCCACAGATTGGTTACCTGGCTAAGAATGAAGAAGAATTCTACAAGCGCCTGGACTACCTTATGGAGCTTGCAAAGGAAAGTCTCTGTACAAAGCGTAAGGTTATTCAGAAGCTTTATGACGGCGGCTTGTTCCCATATACAAGACGCTACCTCAAGACCCTTGTTAACCACTTCAACACAATCGGTCTTTGCGGTATGAACGAATGCTGTCTCAACTTCCTTGGAGTTGATATTACAGACCCTAAGGGAAAGGCATTTGCAGAAAAGGTTTTACAGCATATGCGTGAGAAGATGCAGGACTTCCAGGAGGAAACAGGAGATCTCTTCAACCTCGAAGCAACTCCTGCAGAATCTACATCTTACCGCCTTGCCCGCCACGACAAGGAGCAGTTCCCTGACATCATTACAAGCGGAACAAACGAGCCTTTCTATACCAACTCTTCACAGCTGCCTGTTGATTACACAGCTGATGTATTCGAAGCCCTCGATCATCAGGAAGCTCTGCAGACTAAGTATACCGGTGGAACAATGTTCCACATCTTTATGGGTGAAGCTCTTAAAGACTGGAAGAGCTGCGCAGACCTTGTACGCACAGTTGCAAGCAAGTACCGCATTCCGTTCTTTACTGTTTCACCAACCTACTCTATCTGTAAGGTTCACGGCTATCTTGTAGGACAGCAGTTTGAATGTCCTAAGTGTAAGGCAGAAAAAGAAAAGGCCCTTAAAGAAAAGCTTAAGGAGCTGGAAGCAGAAAGAGCAAAGGTTCTTGCAGAAAAGAACTAAAAAAGTAATGAGACATTAAAGTTTTTGAGGCCCTTTGCCGAAAATTCTAGTGTCTAAAGCATTGACAAAAGACCGTATCCACACTATATTTAGTGTGGGTGTGAAAATTAAATAATTTGGGAGGAGAAAAAGATTATGGAAAAAAGAACACTTGCACAGATTGACGCCGAGATTGAAGAAACAAGAGCTGCACTTAAGGACGTTCATGGAACCGAGACTGAGGTTTACGCACGCATCGTAGGTTACTACCGTGCCGTAAAGCACTGGAACAAAGGAAAGCGCGATGAATTCGATCAGCGCAAAATGTTCACTCTCGAAGCCAGCAAGGAATATGATATTACTGCCGCAGACCAGCCATGCGTTCGCAAGGCACCTGCAAAGATGTCTGCAGCAGAACCAGCAGCAGATTTACAGAGCGTAACATACGAAATGTATACAAGACAGACATGTCCTAACTGCCCTCCAGTAAAAGACTTTATGTCTGAGCTTGATATGCCGGGACGTGCAATTGATGTAGATACAAAAGAAGGTCTCGCAGAGGCTGCAAAGAAAGGTGTATTCGCATCACCTACAGTAATCTTCTACAACGAGGCTGGTGTAGAAACTGCACGCTGCCACAATGTTGAAGAACTTGAAGCTGTATTCAACAAGGTAAAAGTAACTGCATAATGTCAGAGCTTGACCTTAACAAACCTGCGGGCGTACTTGTAAAAACCACTTGTGTGGATTTTCCAGGTCTGGTCGCAGGTTCTTTTTTTCTAAAAGGCTGTAATATCCGCTGCCCCTACTGCTACAACATAGGACTGGTATTGAATGATTCGGAAATACCCGCAGGCACTCAAACCGAACCGCTCAACACTGTAGCAGAACTTTTTGCCCACCTTGAAAAGCGACAGGGGATTTTAAGCGGCCTTGTAATAAGCGGCGGTGAACCACTTTTAAATCCTTATACTCCGCTGATAATCCGCAGGGCAAAGGAACTGGGCTATAAAATCAAAATAGATACAAACGGAACACTTCCGGAAAAGTTACGAGCTCTGATTGAAGACGACAGCCTTCGGCCGGACTTTATTGCCATGGACATAAAAACAAGTCCTTCCCGCTATTCTACTTTAATTTGCGGAGACGCCTCTCCATATTTTGGAAAATCTGATTTTTTCGAAAAGGTACTTTCTGAAAGCACAGAGCTTGTTGCAAGTTATCCTGCAGACTGCCGTGAATGGCGCACTGTTCTTGTCCCGGGACTCGTTACAAAAGATGATATAAAAGAAATGGCAAAACTGCTGCCGGTGGATGCGAGCTGGCAGTTTGCCCAGTTTATGAATCAGAACTGTCTGGACCCGAGCTATAACGACATCTACCCTTATACTGATGCAGAAGCAAAAGAATTAATTGATTACGCAAAGACATTTATTGAAGGCGCAAATCTAAGATAAAGTCATGCTGAACTTGTTTCAGCATCTATTACATTATTCTTGCAAATTCTTTTACTATCTGTGGAATAAGAGTTTCGACGCGACCGTTGCAGCTCATGCCGCTGGCATTTTTGTGACCGCCACCGCCAAACTTTGACGCTACAAGGGAAACATCAATTTTATCCTGTGAACGGAAGCCGCCTGTACAGGTAGTCTCTGTATCCTGACGAAGGAATACTACAGCTTCTACACCTTTAGCACTCAGCATAAGCTGATAAAGGGAATCTGAATCGCGGCCTTCCAGGCCCCATTTTTTTGTATCTTCAAGAGACTCCCAGGTTACTACCAGTCTGCCGTCAAGATATCTTTCGGCTTTACCCAAAAGAATACCAAGAAGCTTTCTTGTAGAATAAGGCTTGCCGGAATTTATTTCACGATAGGTTGTTCTAGGGTCTGCGCCAGATGCAACAAGACGGCTTACTGCTGCAAAGACCTCAGAAGAATTATCTGTTAAAAATCTGAAAAAGCCTGTATCTGTACAGATTCCAAAGAAAAGAGTTTTGGCAAGTTCGGCAGGAAGGTCGCCAATCAGTTTTTCGTAAAAAAGCTGAATTAAAAAAGCACAGGCTGGTGCGTTTGAATCGACATGTCCTTTCATTCCGTCTGTAAGACCGCTTGTTTTATGATGATCAATAACAAAGGTATCAAGATTTTTCAGATCGCCGTCTATGTCACCAATACGGACAATTTCAGAACAATCAGCTATAAATAAGCCGCTTTTTTTGCGTTCACTTTCATCCTGAAATTCCATAGTATCCGAAAACTTATCCTGCCAGCGGATAACTTCGTTTCTCTTAAAAGGTCCTGCAGAAAGTAACTGATAAGGTTTTCCAAAGTAATCAAGTATTGCGGCTATTCCCAGACAAGAGGTAATGCAGTCTCCATCCGGTTCTTTATGTCCTGCAATAAAAAAGAAATCATGATTTTCTATAAAAGATTTGAGTTCATCGATTATTTCTTGAGATAATTCAAACATTCGCAAATTCCGTTATTTTAAATAAAAAAAAAGAGGGTTTATAACCCTCTTTTATAATACCGTATTTCGGACTAGAATTCCAAGTCTTCCAGAGTATCTTTATCGGCACCTTCCATATTCTTTCTGGAATCTACCATACCCCAGATTGAATTACTCTTATTCATAGGAATTGAAAGAATAACCCGTTTAAATTCACCACCGTCTTTTACGACTGTCATGTATGCACCAAGAGATGTTTTTACGGCACGGAACTTCAGCTTTCTTGGTTCCTCATTATTGCCTTTTCCCCATTTTTTAGGAATAACAACATTTCCAACACCTGTTTTATTTTTCTGGTAAATAACTGCGTATCCGTCTTTACCTTCAAGTATTTTAAGAACAGGTACATTTACATAAGATATATCTGTCCATTTTCCTTCAGTACGTTCAGGTGCAGAAGCACTACTGTTTTCTGCTGCAAAAATAGAAGCAGACAAAGCTGCAAAAACTGCAAGTATAATCAGTATTTTCTTCATATTAACTCCTGTACAGGTAATTATTTATTTACCATTAAATCAAGTAATAGTAATTATAAACCCAAAGTTTTTTTTTAACAAGATTTTTTCTTTTTTTTATCTTTATAATTTTTTTAATGAAAAACATGCCTTCTGGATTTTTTTTTAATAAAGAGGCAGATTTTTTAACGGACTTGTTAATGAAAAATGAAAAAATAGAAAAAAAAGTAAAAAAAAATCCGGAACTGTAAAAGTACCGGATTTAAGCTAGCGACTAATGGGATTGAACCATTGACATCACGGATATGAGCCGTGTGCTCTACCAACTGAGCTAAGTCGCCGAAAGATGTTGCTATATTATCATTTTGCATAAGTCAGGTCAAGTATTAAACATCCAAAAAAATTAAAAAAATACCAGTCATTTCATATTTTTCCACACATGGCACAAAACTTGCATATATACAATTTACCGGGAAAATGACAGCTCGCTTTACTGACCCTAAAAATCATTAAAAGAGGTATTATTATGAAAACACAAAACCTGAACGAACTGCCGGAACAAATGCATTGCGGAAAAATCAATGAAAATCAATTCCTTGATCTGATCTGCAGATTTGTTATTAAAAATTATCCTGTTTTTGGACTTCACAAATACGATGAAGATTTCCGGCAGGAAGTACTGATGAATCTTATTGAAAAGAAAACCAGGCTTATTCATCAATACAATCCGGATATAGGGGACTTTTTTACCTATCTTTACTGTAATATATGTAATATCATAAACATCAATATAAAAAAACAAATTATTCAGTCTTTAAGGGAAAAGATAAACTATGAAGAATGCATCCTTGAGCTGGAAGAAAAAGAAGAAAAATATTACAGAATTGATTACAAGAATTTTGAATTACCAAAAGTCCCTTTCAAAGCCGCAGCTACAGTACAGCCTGAAGTTATGCAGTCATTAAAAGACAGGCAGCTGAAACACAATGAAAAGAAAATTGTAATTCTAGCCTTAAAATCTTCGTATTATCTTACTGATGAACAGATTTTAAGGATATGCAGTTATTCCGGAATCAATAAAGAACATTTATACAAGCTGATTGAAAAATGTAAAGAAACATTAGATGAAAAAAGCATCAGAAGGGAAAAAGCTGAAGAAAGAAGAAACTTTGCATATTTCCATCATAAAAGATACTTAAAGATTATGGCTAAACTTGAAGATGATGTGCTGAGTAATAACACGGTCTGCAAAAACTTTGAACAGATGAAAGAACACATGGAAACAATGGAAAAAAAACACAGACGCAGCTGGAGCCGTCTTAATGATTCTTTTGAAAAAGGTCATATTTATTTACGGCCATCAAACCAGACAGTGGCAAATCTTATGGGAATGTGTGAACGTCAGGTTAACTATTATATAAACTGTGCAAAAAAGGATCTCGAAAAATCAAAAATACAAATATCTGATGAACCATAATTATTGTTTATAGCCGGTATTTTCATTATATTGATTTATATGAAAATCTACTTAGCAACCGGAAATAAAAATAAAAAAAGAGAGATGTGTGAACTTTTACCGGAACACACAATACTTATTCCTTCTGATGAAGGAATTGCTTTTGATCCTGATGAAACAGGAACAACTTTTTACGAAAACAGTCTGATTAAGGCACGCACACTTTATGATATTGTGCACTGCCCTGTCATTGCAGACGATTCGGGAATTTGCGTAGACGCCTTGGGTGGAGCGCCTGGCATTTTCTCTTCACGCTATGCAGGCCCTGCTTTTATGCATGGTAAGCCAGATGGCGGTAAAATCAGCCAGGAAGAACAGAATATCCTCCTTATTCAGCAGACAAACGAAGCAATAGCAAAAGGAAATCTTCCTAAAGCTGCATACCTTCACGGAGACCGTTCCTGCCATTATACCTGCGCTATGGTAATGTACTGCGGCCCGGACCGTCTTTTTGTAGCCCAGGAAACCTTTGAAGGCGCATTAATCGACGATATTTCAAAACAGGCCGGCAGCGGCGGCTTCGGTTACGACCCTATCGTTTTCTTAGCAGAATATCAGAAAACAGTTGCCGAACTAACAGCCGATGAAAAGAATGCCATTTCCCATCGCGGAAAAGCAGTTCGTGCCCTGAAAAAAATTATCGAAATTTTCTAAATTTTTTCTAAAGTTCCTCCAGAATCCTGCCGATATTAACCGTAGAAGTGTTATGGCTGTACCGACTTCGCTGAAGCAGCAGTCAGGCGTTTCGGGCAAAAATGTGTAGATGTAGCCTTGTAAAACATTTACGCATTTTTGCATCTTTTTTCAAACAGAAGAAAGGATTCTTCTGCTCACATTCCAAGGAGGAATACTATGGTTATCAACCACAACATGTCGGCAATGTTTGCCAATCGTCAGCTCGGAGTTACAGGTCTCTATCTCAACAAAGACATGGAGAAATTGTCTTCAGGCGAAAGAATCAACCGTGCAGGTGATGATGCTTCAGGACTCGCAGTATCTGAAAAGATGCGCAGCCAGATCCGCGGTTTGAACCAGGCTTCACAGAATGCTTCAAATGGTATCAGTTTTATCCAGACAACAGAGGGTTACCTCCAGGAAACAACTGACATCATGCAGCGTATCCGCGAGCTTGCAGTTCAGGCTTCTAACGGAATCTATTCTGAAGAAGACCGCATGCAGATTCAGGTTGAAATTTCGGCTCTTGTTTCTGAAGTTGACCGCGTTGCTTCTGCCGCTCAGTTTAACGGCATGAACATGCTTACTGGCCGTTTCGCACAGCCAACAGGAGAAAATGTAGTAACAGCTTCTATGTGGTTCCATATTGGAGCTAACATGGATCAGAGAGTACAGGTATTTATCGGTACTATGTCTGCTGCAGCTCTTGGAGTTCGCGAACTTGGTTCAGAAGAGAAGCTTTCACTTGCTACACCGGAAGATGCCAACCGCGCAATCGGAACTATCGACGAAGCATTGAAGAAGATCAACAAACAGCGTGCTGATCTTGGTGCTTATCAGAACCGCCTTGAACTTACTGTTAAGGGATTGGATATTGGTGCTGAAAACCTCCAGGCTTCAGAATCACGCATCCGTGATACTGATATGGCTTCACAGATGGTAGAGTTCACAAAGAATTCTGTACTTCAGCAGGCAGGTACAGCTATGCTGGCTCAGGCTAATACCCAGAGCCAGAATGTACTCAGCTTGTTGAGATAATCACTTGTCTTTAGCCAGATAGTGAGTTATAATTAATTTTAGGTTGCGAAAGCGACCTAAAATTAATTGCGCGGTGTTTTTTTTGTCTTACTCCCCTTTATTTTTCAGCAAAAACATCGTAAAATTAATAAGCAATTATTGATTTTTACATGCCCGTTTTCAGCGGCGCATTGTTCTTTGACATAGTGTTTCCATGCAGGCTGGTGACGGCAGGAACAGTCAGTTTTAATTTTAATAAAGACTGACTATTCCTGCTGAATGGTCTGAAACTAAATCAGAGGCGCAGTACTGATTTAGCCTTCACCTGCAGGACAAAAAGCATGAGGCTTTTTGTTTTTAAGCAAACATGGAGGCACAAATATGATTATTAATCACAATATGAGCTCACTCTATGCTGATCGTGTGACAAACATTTCTAATGAATCGATCATGAAAAACATGGAGAAGCTCTCATCTGGTGAACGCATCAATCGCGCCGGTGACGATGCATCAGGACTTGCTGTATCTGAAAAGATGCGCAGCCAAATCCGTGGTTTGAACCAGGCTTCAAAGAACATCCAGAATGGTGTTTCTTTCATCCAGACAACCGAAGGTTATCTTGCTGAAACAACAGACATTCTTCAGCGTGTTCGCGAACTTGCTGTTCAAGCTGCAAACGGTATCTACAGCGATGAAGACCGCATGCAGATTCAGGTTGAAGTTTCACAGCTCGTTGCTGAAGTTGACCGCATTGCAAGTGTAGCTCAGTTCAACGGTATGAATATGCTTACTGGACGCTTCGCAGAAACAGGCGACAGCACAATGCAGTTCCAGATTGGTGCAAATATGGATCAGAACGCTCGTGTATTCATTGGTACAATGACTGCATCAGCTCTTGGACTTAAGGGTGCACAGGGTAGCGAAGAACAGATCACTATTTCATCACCAGAGGAAGCAAATATGACACTTGGCGCTGTTGACGCTGCATTAACTCAGGTTAACAAGCAGAGAGCAGATCTTGGTGCATATCAGAACCGCTTCGAATTGGCTGCAAAGGGCGTAAACATTGCTGCTGAAAACACTCAGGCTGCAGAAAGCCGTATCCGTGATACAGACATGGCTTCTGAGATGGTTGAATTCACAAAGAACAGCATTCTCACACAGGCTGGAACCGCAATGCTCGCTCAGGCTAATAACCAGTCACAGACTGTATTGGCACTCTTGCAGTAGACAAATTAAAAAAATATGAATTAAAGAGATAACTGGATGTCATCTTTTTGATTTGAAATATGGAAGGAAGGGGTATGCGCCCCCCTTCCCTTTCCATTTTTTTCAAGGAGGAGAACTATGAATACTATTAATACGAATTCTATGGTTCATGTGGCAATGGATGGCCAGTCTCTTTACAACACAAACAGAAATACGGTAAGCAATACTGCACAACAGGTTGCTGCCCTATCCATAACTCCCACAGGAGCCCAGGTAGCGCAGAACATTGAACAGAATATTGCCGAAATAAAGGCAGATTCTCAAGCGCTGCAAAAAATGACTGAAATGGTTGGCGGAAATAAGCTGCAGTTCAGTGTGAACAAAGAACTTGGAAGCGTAGTAGTTTCTATTGTTGATTCAGCTACAAACCAGGTAATAAAGCAGATTCCGTCAGAAGACATGCAGAAACTTAAGCTTCGCATCAGAAAAGCTATTGGCTCAATGTTCGACGAAGTAATATAAGCCTATGGCCGGACTGAACATACCAGGCGTTACTGATCAGTATAATACAAACGATACTGTTGAAAAGCTCATGAAAATTGAGCGTATCCCTCTTACAAGGGAACAGAATCAGCTTGAATCGTTAAAAACTGAGAAGAACGCCTGGCGCGACATTAACCAGCGACTCTCAGCTTTAAGAGATAACACAAAAACTCTCTACTCATTTGAAAATCCTTTTAACAGCAAGCTCACCTCATCTACAGAAGAATATGCAATTACTGCAGAAGCAAACCGCAGTGCCAGTCTTCAGTCCTTTAAGGTTGATGTTCTACAGGCAGCTTCTTCTGACCGTTTTTTAACTGACGAACTTGAAAATGATTTTAAGGTGCCTCAGGGAACCTACACTTACAAGGTTGGAGAAAAACAGATTACTTTTAACTGGAAAGGCGGTTCCCTTAAAGATTTTTCAAGTGCAATAAATAAACGTGGAAATAACATAATTAAATCATCTATCATTGGTGCAAGTGCCGGTAAAAAATCTCTGCTCATAGAAGCAGTTCCAACCGGCAAAGAAAACCGCCTTATTTTTGAAGATGATGCCAAAACATTTGCCTTTGATTCAGGCATGGTTGATAAAATTAAATCTCAGACACAAACTTTTGCAAACTCTCAGACAGAAATTCTGCCTGTTAATAAAATTGAATATGACGAACCGGTTTACATGCCGCCTCTTTCTCTTACCAACACAAAATATGATGAAGAAAAACAGACTGCTATTGTAGACCCCCGGGGAGCTTACCAGGTTAAAGTCCCTGAAAAAATTCTCCGGGACAATGCATTACATCTTCAGTTTACGATTACAGAAAAAGAAACAGAAGATATTACAGAGGCAATAAATAAAACTTTACTCCAGCCAGAACTTCCTGATGCAGGAACAGCTGAATTTGACGGAATTGTAATAAACAACAATGAATCGGATACTAATCTTAATCTGCCGCCAGAACCACCTGCCCCTCTCGAACCTGTAAAAACAAATCAGATTTTATACGCCGTAATGGAAGATGGCAGTGAAAAAGAGATTCCATACACTCCGGCCGAAGAAGGCAAAGCCGCACAAATTGATGTAAAACTTTCCGACTATCCGGGAATCAAAGCAATTGCCCTTCGCAATCAGAACACAGGAACAAGCTATGAAATATCAAACTTTACTGCTCTTGATCCTGTTACGGACCTTGGATATGGTCCAAAGCATCCTGTCTCTACAGCAGATGATGCAATTATCAAATACGAAGGAATTACCATTACCCGTTCTTCAAATAAAATTGATGATGTAGTTCCTGAAATTACACTAAACGTTCACGACAAAACCGAAAAGACTGCTACAATTGCGGTAAAACCTGATGTAGATGCTTCAAAGGCAGCAATCATTGAATTTGTTGGTAAATATAATCAGGCTGTTGCTGAGCTTAATATTCTTTCTCAGAATAAGCAGGAAATCATTGATGAACTTGATTATCTTTCTTCTGATGAAAAAGAAGCAGAACAAAAGAAGCTGGGACTTTTTCAGTCTGATTTTTCTTTGACAAACATAAAATCAAATATGGCTTCTACAATAGCAGCCCGTTATATGTTCTCTGATTCGGCAGAGGTTACAATGCTTTCACAGCTTGGAATCGCAACCAATGCAGGCGGATATTCGGGCGGCTATTCACAGAGTAAGCTTCGCGGCTATCTCGAAATTGATGAAAAGAAACTTGATGATGCTCTTGCAAATCATCTTGATGATATAAAAATGCTTTTTGGTTATGACTCAGACGGAGACCTTATTGTAGACACTGGAATTGCCTATAAGCTTGATAAACAGATTTCTGCTTATACACAAACAGGCGGCATTCTTGCAATGAAGACTTCTTCTCTTGATTCAAAAATCAAAAGCTCAGAAACAAAAATTACAAAACTGGAAAGTCAGATGGCTAAAAAGGAAGCAGAGCTTCGCAATAAATACAGCCAGATGGAAGGCTCTCTGAACAGTCTTGAAGCTCAGCAGAATACAATTTCGAACTTCACAAAGCAGCAGCAAAAACAAAATTAAGGCAGGTAAAATATGATTGAATTTTATATAAATGGACAGCAGGTTGATGTACAACTGGAAGATGAACAGACAATTGGAGATGTTCTTAAATCTTTTGAAGCTACCTGCGAAGAAAACAAAGCAGCAGTAATAGGTATTATTGTAGACGGAAAGCAGATTACTGCAGACATTTTTGACGAGGAAGCTGCAAAACCTCTTGGCAATGATACAAAATTTGAATTTTCTATTGTTACTGAAAATGACATAAAGGCTTCCTTTGCAAAGCTTTCAGAACTGTTCAGCGAACTTGCAAATCAGATGGAGGGTGTGCCGGTGGCCCTTCAAAGCGGAAAGAATCTTGAAGTAAGTGAATCAATCAAAAAGCTTGCAGACAGCATTGATCAGTTCTGCCACATTGCAACACTTGCTTCCCTCTTCCCGGAAACCTTCTCAAGCGAAAGCTTAAACGGAATTAATTTCAAAGACTTTTTTGCAGAGTTTTCTCCAATCCTTAAAGATTTTGAAGATGCCCTGCAGAATAACGATACGGTAATGCTTGGAGATCTTTCAGAATATGAAATCTGTCCAAGATTAAAAGATATTTCGAAAGCCCTGCAGAATATGTAGAGCCTTCTAAAAAGCGAGGTGTAAATATGTTCTTTTTATTAGGTTCAGGAAGCGGTTCCCCTGTTGAAGCGCGAATTGCACATCGCGGCGACATTGCTATTATCATCATACTTCTTATTATTGTTGCGGCAATTCTGGGTATTGCATTTATAGTATGGATGCGAATAAAAAACTATTACAAATCAGAAGCATATCTGGAAAAAGAACGCAGTCGAAAAACAAAATTTAAGGATATTCAGAAGCTTGCAAAAGAAAATAATCTGAATCAGACAGAAATAAATACCCTTTGGGAAATCTGTAAAATTACAGACACAAATAACATCCTTTACTCAATCAAAAGCAACAATGAAGTAAATGAACTTTTTCATACTGCATATGACATAATGAAACAGCAGAACCTCTTTACAGACGAAAAAATGAATGATTTCTTTACAACTCTTTTTAAGCTGGAAATGATTGTTGCTCAGTACAAAAAGGTGCTTTCTACACGCCAGATTCAGATTGGCTGTGTTGTATTTTATATTTCCAACGAGGGTGAACAATATCCATTTACGGTTACCCAGAACCAGAAGGATTTCTTTACTGCTGAAATTCCAGAGTTCATTTATAAATCTCCAAGAAGACCTGAACTTCTAACCCGCAGCCGATTTACCTTCCGTACGCCAGACGGACTTTCCTATAATCTTATAACCAGAATTATACGTTACAACGAAGGAAATGACGGCAAGTATTACATGGTACTTTCACATTCTGAGCAGCTTGAATGTCAGGCTCAGCGTCACTTTAAGCGAGAATTTTTTGAAAGAGATTGTTCATTTAAGGCTGTTAAAGTTAATGAAAATCATAAAAAGAATGAAGAGCTTTACACCTTCTCCGATAAAGAATACCCGGGAAAAATCACAAATATTTCTGCCGGCGGCTGCTGTATTCAGACAACTCTTCCTATTAAGGAGAAACAATATATTGGTGTAATCCTGCCGGAAACTGGAATTGACGAAACAATTGTAGGAATCATCCGCCGTACAAGAAAGCTGCCTACCGGGAAACTTGCTTTACATATTCAGTTCATGCAGATTTCACTGGCTACTAAAAACAGAATTCATACTCTCGTATATAAATATGAACTTTAAAAATGAATATTTAAAAGACTTGATAACAGAGCATTTTTGGAGTATTCTATAATAATATGAGAGTGATTGAGCTACAGAACATTCAGCGCGAAGAAGGTCAGATTTTCTACCTCAGAAAATATACGTGCGATGCAATAATGGAATTTCCTACCAGCACTGATACAGTTCATATTTTCTTCAGCATTGAAACAAGCCCTATGGGAAAAAAGATTATTGAGCTCTCATTCCCTCAGCCAGTTAATTATCCGCTTATTCCGGTAAAAAAGGCCCTGCTCGAATATATTTTTACAGAAGAGCTCGAAGGCAGACTACCTTGTTAACATTCACAACTAAATCTCCAGAAGAAACAATTGCCCTTGGCCAGCGAATAGGCAGCAAACTTAAAAAGGGCGACATTTTAGCCATGCAGGGAACCCTTGCAGCTGGGAAAACAACTATTACAAAGGGAATTGCCCAGGCTCTTGGAATCACAGACACAATCACCAGTCCAACCTTCTGTCTTATCAGTGAGTATTACGGAAAGATGCCTCTTTATCATATGGATGTATACAGACTTGAAGGCGGCGAAGATTTTGTAAATCTTGGAACCGACGATATGATTTACGGAGACGGCGTTTCCATTATTGAATGGAGCGAAAAAATTATGGATGAACTTCCTTCCCGCACCATTATAATTCGTCTTACTCCACAGGATGACGGAAGCCGCCTTATTGAAATTGAAAACTGGAATAATGGAGAAATATAATGAATATCTTAGCTTTAGACTGTGCAGTAACAAGAATCTCTCTTGCAGTAAAAACTGAATCAAAATTTATTTCTTCAACTTACGACATTGGTATGAGACAATCTGAAATTCTCGTACCTTCAATAGATGAACTTTTGAAAAAAGCTGACATATCTGCTGCAGACTTAAATGCCACAGCACTCACAATAGGACCGGGAAGCTTTACAGGCCTCAGGCTTGGCATTTCTGCACTAAAAGCAATTGAACTTGCTTACAGCGTTCCGGTTTACGGAATTTCTTCTCTGAAAGCTTACGCTTTCCCTTATAAGAATCTTGATTATCCTTTAATCTCTTGTATTGATGCAAATAAAGATAAATTTTACTGCCGCATAGCAGACGGAGAAAAATGTCTTCTTGAAGACGGCGACTGGGAAGTTGAAAAAATTATTGAAGAAGCAGGTAAATTCGACAAGGCTCTTGTTTGCGGCCCCGATGCTGAAAAGCTTGCAGAAAAACTTAAAACTGCCCTACCAGAAAAAAAATATCTGCTTCCAGCAAGTCCAGCCATGACAGCAGAATCTCTTATAAAAATTACAGAAGAGCTTATAAATAAAAAAGCCGAACCGCTTAAAGATTTTGACGGTCCGGTTTATTTACGTGCCAGCGAAGCTGAATTAAAACTTAACTCGACTATTTCTTAAGAAGCTTGCTCAATGCACTTACAGCAGAAATAGCCTTTTCGTTTCCTGATTCCTGACTGTCTACAACAGCCGCTTTATTTTCCATCTGTATTGCATCAAATACTTCCTGACGGAAGACCTTTACATCCTTAGGTGCTTCAACACCAATCTTTACCTGGTCACCATGTACATCAATTAAAGTAATTGTAATGTCATTACCAATCTTGATTTTTTCATCAATTTTTCTTGAAAGGATAAGCATTATTGCCCTCCTTTCTTGTTCAGAGCCTGAACTATATCAACCTTGGTTGACCAGCGGTTATCGCTGAGAATTGCCTGCATGCATTTATGATTCTGCTTATTGATTACAAGCGGTCCCTGGAAGTTTGCAGTAATTGTTGAACCGTCATGCGGAACTGTAACAATTGTCATTATGATGATATCTTCAGGTTTTGTAATTCCAATCTTTTTAAGAGCAGCATCGTCTATATCAGTTTCATATTCATTACAGATAAGGAAAGGATCTACAATTAAAAAAGCAAGGTTAGGATCTTCACATGACTGAAGCCAGATGAAGGGCTCGTAATCAGAATCTACGAGAGCATATTTTGTATAATCTTCGAAGCCAAAAAGTCCTTCGGGAATTGTAATCAAGTGGTCATCAGAAACAGTAATTTTTCCACGGGCTTTTGTTATTAGTTCCATAATATCTCCTGTTTGCTTTTATATGAATTAACGCATGTAATTTAACAAGGTTGATGAATACATCTTTCCAGCCTGACTTAAAGTTGCCTGATTTGTATAATCCAGCATCTTAAGGTCAGTAATTGCCTTTGTAAAGTCCAGATCTCCTTCACGGCTTACCTGCTGGGTTACATCAAGAGCAAGTTTGCTGCTTCTTGTTGCATTAAGCTGTGCACGTTCATATTCTGCACCGGATTTTGCAATACGTGTTACAAGACTGTCTATTCCCTTGTCGAGAGCTCCAAGAACACGACCTCCGATGCTTTCCTGGTCGCCTGCGAGCAGAGCATTTCTAAAAGCAATTACTGTATCGAACATGCTTCCACCGCTGAGGCGGGCTCCATTTGCAAGGTTGTATGGTGGAAGCTGAGAGGAATCTTTTATGATTCCAAGTTCTTCAAGTGTAGAACCGCTGAGATCCTGTAACCAGAGCTGACGGGCATCGGTTGTTTCAAAATTAAGGGCATTTCTTACAGGGTCAATTGTAGCCTTTACTGCAGCACCAGAGTTATTGATTTTTGCAGCAACAGCATAAACATTGTCGCCCTGCTTAATATCAATCTTAACACCATCTACAGAAATTACTGTATCGCTTGAAGCCTGCCACTGAGAAGCATCGCGGGCACCAAAAACCTGCTGATTTTCTGCCCAGAAGGTTTTTATTCCGGCATTATCATTTACAAGATATTTTCCTTCATCAACTTCAACACGATTTACATCAATATTTCCGTTGTAGCGTACATTCTGAATAAGAGGAACTCCACTGCCCTCTACGTTTCCCATTTCAACATCAAAAGCAGTTGCCTTTGTATTTGTTCCGGCAAAAATTGAGTTTCCGTCCTGGCTTACGGCATTTGCATTCTGAACAAGAGCCTTCAAAAGCTCATCAACTTCCGTTGCCATATTTGACATATCTTCTTTTGTATAAATTCCGTTGGCACCAGTTACTGCAAGCTCGCGAACTCTCTGCATAATTTCGAGAGAGTCTGTCATATAACCTTCACGAACAGTAAACTGATCTGAAAGTGTAAGTGCATTTTTTTCAAACTGATTTACGCGGCCAAGGTAAGACTGATAGCGAACAAGGTGTCCTGCAGCAATCGGGTCATCACGCAGCTGCTGGATTCTGTGCTGTGAACCAATCTGATTATTGGCACGGTTCAGGCGGCTTTCCTGAAGGCGGAGAGCGCTCTGAGTATTGTTATTGTTCATCTGACTAGATATTCTCTGCATGATTTACTCCTTAGACTCCAAGTCGATTGATTACAGTATCAATCAAACTGTCCCAGACTGTTACAAACTTTGCCGCTGCATTATAGCCATGCTGGAACTTCATGATCTCGGCAAGTTCCTCATCAATATTTACACCACTGATTGAGTCGCGAAGATTACGAAGGTCATCCATAATTGCATTCTGACTCAAAAGATTTGTTTCTGCCTGTTCACCCTTAAGTCCAACGTTTGTAACTGTATCTGCAAAGTAGTCATCAAAGGTCTTCATTCCACCAACCATAACACTTGTGTTGCGGATAGCGGCAATTTCAACTGCAGCACGGCCGTCACCTGTAGGTGCTGTACCTGCGGCATCCATATAACCGGCTGCAACACTCATTACGTCGTTTCGCAAAGCCTGATTAACTTCGATATATGCAGAAGGATTATAAACAGGAGAAACTGAGAACTGAGAGCCAGCTGCAAGTGCATTTACAGCATCTGCCTGAGCAAAGTCATAAGCCCCATCAGCACCAGTTCCGGCAAGGACTCCTGAATATCCTGCAAGGAAGTAGCCTGAATCTTCTACATGGCGGATTACAAAATCAGGATTATCTACGCTCTGAGCTGTTGTTGCCTTAAGCACAAGATGATTATTCTTATCAAGATAAGCCTTAACTTCGCTTGTAGAATCGTTGATGCGGGCAATAACTGTTTCTACTGTATCTGTGTGGAAGTATGGTACCTGAACGTTTCCTGTGCTGCCGCTGAAGGTCATTACACCTTCAATTCCAACCTGCTGCTGTTTATCCAGCTGATTTGTACCTGTAAAACGGAATACATAAGAAGTATCGAGCTGGCCGTCACCATTGCGGTCAAAGTTACCATTTGCATTTTCTACAAAAGGATGCTGAACAAAGAAGTCAAGCCCTGTAACCTTATTAGCACCGACTGCGTTGCGGTGAACATCGTTTACAAGGTCAGCAAAGTTCATTGTCATTGTATTAAGGGTCTGGATTTCGTTACGGACATCAACATCGCGGAGTTCTACAAGAGCACCCAGTGTACCGCCGTTGAATACAGCATCATTTCCGGTATCTTTCCATACGAGCTTAGAATAGCCTGTATCATCAAAACGAGGCACAAGGTCAATTTCGCGGGAAATATTTCCCTGAACAATTACACGGCCACCTACGTGAACCATAAACTCATCGCTGTCTCTCTGGTCTGTAGAAATATTAATAAGCTTTGAAAGCTTGTCTACAAGAAGGTCTCGGCGGTCAAGGAGGTCATTTGGATTATCCCCCATAGCACGGCTGCGAACGATTTCTGCATTGCAGTCTGCGATCTGGCGGGCATAAGAATTTACCTGCTTTACAGTCGCTTCAATATCACCATCAATAAGATTGCCAACGCCTGCTAAGGCCTCCCAGCGCTGTTTGATTGAATCTGTAAGGGTCTCTGCACGAGTTACAACTGCCTGACGGGCTGCCTTGCTTTCCGGATTAATTGAAAGCTCCTGCCAGGCTTCCCAGAACTTATCCATATTTGAGCGTACTGAAATATCATCAGGTTCATTATAAATCTGCTCAATCATGGTGTAATATTTTGAACGGGTATCCCAGTAAGATTCCTGATTTGACTGAGCCACAATACGCTCGTCAAGAAGCTCATCTCGGATACGGTTAATAGACTGAACATCTACACCCTGTCCGATAAGTCCAGGGCGTTCAAGGCGTTCAAGATCCGGCTTATAAAGCGGATCAAATTCCTTAATCTGAACACGCTGACGGCTGTAGCCTTCTGTATTTGCATTTGAAATGTTATGACCTGCAGTTGTAATGGCATCTGTATTTGCCATTATGCTGCGTTTACCTAATTCAATTCCAGAGAAAGTTGATCCCATAACTTACCCCCTAACATCTACCAGCACGCTTGCCGGCTTTGGCTGTGTAACAGTGCCATATTTTGTATAATTCTTATTGCGAGTTTGAGGTAAAGCCTTCTCTACCACTTCTGCGATAAACTCGCGTGTTACATTTACATAGTTTGAAATAACCTGATTTTCTACTTTGCACTTAAGGAGTTTTGTGCGGAGACGACCAAGGCGTTCAAAATGAGGTTTAAGTTCATCTGTTTTAAGCTCATTCTGAATTTCATCGCGACGAATATCAAATTTCTGGAAACTGTCAGAAATAAGGTTTACCTCATTAATATAACCAGTGAGGCTTTCCCAGTCCTTTTCTGTAATTGCCTTACGAAGCAGTTTCTGTTTTTCTGTAAGACGGTCGAGAAGATTTTCCTCTTCTGCCAGAACTGTTGCATATTCTTTAATTAATTCGTCCATTTAATAACTCCTGGTAAAGTCCAATTAAAAATACTATGGGCCTTCTCTTTGAATATCGGACTTTGAAAAATTTTGTTTAGGATTTTTTGAGTATTTATTATAAGAAAAAAAATTAAAAAAAATGAAAAAAATGTTAAAAAAAGCAGGTAAAGCTATTGATTAAAACATCAATATTGTGTATATTCATTATCACTAAGTCAGTTAAGACTTCGGGCCATTAGCTCAGCTGGTAGAGCAACAGACTCTTAATCTGTGGGTCGCAGGTTCGATCCCTGCATGGCTCATTAAAGCTTCTAGCCAAACACTAGGAGCTTTTTTTTAATACGGTGCCTATAGTTCAGCGGTAGAGCGCCAGATTGTGGATCTGGTTGTCGTCGGTTCGATCCCGACTAGGCACCCTTTTTTATTTAACGCGCCTGTAGCTCATCTGGATAGAGCAACGGACTTCGAATCCGTAGGTAGGAGGTTCGAATCCTCTCAGACGCAGAAA
>Ga0247608_10002168_pt1 | contig 25270 bp, 11 predicted proteins | sample 176DNAGHGlowgp2_FD_193490 | JGI IMG/M metagenome (GOLD analysis project Ga0247608, IMG submission 193490) | Sheep rumen microbial communities from Palmerston North, Manawatu-Wanganui, New Zealand - 1766 DNA GHGlow gp2 | ecosystem: Host-associated > Mammals > Digestive system > Stomach > Rumen ... | reverse complement strand
AAAACTAAAAGTAATGGAGAGCCACCTGTGCTCTCCATTTTTTTGTTACCAGCGATCTTTCGTCTGGATATCGTCAGCCCAACGATGATCCTTGGGGAAAGGTTGTCCGCCCCAAGCTTTCACCTGTGTCCAAGGCTCAGCCTTACAAGTCCAGAAATCATGACTGGCAGGCAGTCCAAGCGGCATCAGCGAGAGACTGGTCATATAGAGCGAGCCATTATTGGTGTACCAGTCGGCTGTCTCTGGCTGGTGTCCACAGAAGCCAATGGTGAGGTAGCCACCCTCATTATAATTCTGTTGCTGGTCATACATCCGATGCATCACCTGCGTCAGGGCGGCGCGCACCTGTCCGTTGCTCAGTTCCTGAGGCAATTTTTGATACCAAGCCATCAATGCCAATGGCTGCATAGCTGCCATGCGGTATGGCGTAGAGCGACCTATCACAGGGAAAGTTCCTTCTGGCGAGATAAAACGCTCCAAGATAATCGAGAATTTCTGTGCACGTTTCAAAGCACGGTCGTAATACTTCTTATACTCCAAACGGGTATTTGCCCTCGCATCAATCATGTTCTGAAGGGTCTCCAGATACATCGCATGGAACACATAACTCGAGTAGTAGTCGAAAGCAAACACGGGACCATCGGCATACCAGCCATCGCCCACATACCATTCCTCTACCTTGCGGATTGTCATCATCACACGGAAGTCGTCATACTCCCTCAGACCAGCAGCCTTCGCGATAAAACTCTCAATCGTTGACGAGAAAAGGAACCAGTTGGTATAAGGCGGCTCTATTGAACGCAGTTTCTTAAACTCATTGATATAACGTTCCTTCGTCACCTTGTCGAGTGGTACCCACAAGGCATCATAGGCACGGATAAACGACTCAGCGATATAGGCAGCATCCACCAGGTTCTGACCTGCCACGCCCCAACAGAGATAATCAGGACTCTCAGGATCTACCGAGTTCTTATACGAAGCCAGCGCCCACTCGCGCAATTGGCGCACCTGTGCGAGTTCTTTCTGTTCAGCAGCAGAACTGCCGAACACACTATCAGGCAGAGCCAGCCAAGGAGCAATACCTGCCATCAATCGACCAAAGGTCTCCATATAAACCACTTTGCGATTGCGGTTGTCAAACGAGGGCGAGAACTCCGTCTGCATATTCTTCTGCAGTTCGCCCTTAGCCATGTTCTCCAACACGGGCTGAGCCATCTTATAAGCCTGCTCACACCAGTACTCACGATCAGATAATTGTTTCACTGGCTTCTTCTTAGCCTCAACAGGAAGCAAAACAGAAAAAGCACAAATAGAAACTAAAACAAGTAAAAAACGTTTCATTTTGTTTGTAATAAGTTGAATATTATTGCAAAAATAAAAATTATTTGGGATTTATAATTTGTAATTCATAATTATTTTCTACCTTTGCAACCATATTTTATTTTTTTAACTAAAACAGTGTTATTACTAAATTAATTAAATCACACGGTATGAAAAAGCAGACATGGATGGCGGCAACACTAGCCGTAGTGTTGGCCGTTTTTAGCAGTACGGCTGCTATGGGACAAAAAAAGAAAGACACTCCCCTTTGGATGGAGGATCTTACTAGTCGTATCACCCTGAATGGCTACGCACAAGGTGGCTGGTCGTATCAGGACATCAATGGACAGAAGACCAACTCCTACAATTTGAAGCGTACGCTCCTTTGGGCAAAAGCACGTATCACAGACCGCTGGTCGTTCCTCTTTATGCACGACTTCTCGAGTGTTCCACAAGAGTTCTATACCGATTATCGCGTGACTAAGAATAATGCACTGACAGTCCGCTTAGGACAGTTCAAGCACTCTTACACCATGGAAAATCCCATGTCTCCCACTCAACTGGAACTTATCGACGTCTATTCTCAGGCTGTACTCTATTTGGCAGGCGAAGGTCCTGACCCCTTGAATGGCGTGAACTATGGTCGCGATCAGGGATTGATGGTCTTTGGTGATATCTTTAATAATAAGGTACATTATGAGTTGGCCCTGATGAGCGGACAAGGCATTAACCGCAAGGACCAGAACAACCAGAAGGACTTCATTGCCAAACTGGAGCTTCGTCCTATGGATGGCTTGCGCCTTGTAGGCTCTGGCTATCTGGGCACAGGTAATGCTGCCGACTCTGCCAAATGGAATTCTATCTCAAAGGGGCAGAACTACAAGCGCAATCGCTATAGCGTAGGTGCAGAATATAAGACTGCCCCTTATTCTGAGGGCGAATACAAAGAGGCCCGTCCTGCCAGCATTCGTGCTGAGTGGCTGGGTGGTGAAGACGGTGAGGTAGGCAGTCGCGGTGGCTATGTCACCACCTGCATTCCTGTCTATGACGCTTTGGATATCGTAGCCTCTGGCGAGACCTTCGATAGAAACACCAAGGTTGACGGCTGGGATCAGACCAACCTGACCTTAGGTCTTCAGTACTGGTTCTATAAGAAGTGTCGCGTACAGTTGCAATACACCCGTTGCCTCTGCGGCGAGAATATCTCAACGAAGGATTACAACTGGTTGCAAGCTCAGGTACAGGTAGCGTTCTAATAACCCACCCCCTGCCCCTCCCGTGCAGGAGGGGAGTCTGAATAGACTTGTGGGTGGCAATATTATTTTCATAGGCTTGGACCCCAAATAATCTGACCAAGCCCCCCTCCTGCACGGGAGGGGATGGGGGTGGGTAAATATGGTAATAAAAGTCTTATTAACGATTATTTTCCTGGCCGTGATGATTGGCGTGGGTCTTTACACCCGCAAACAGGCCAGTAGTGTTGATGGATTCGTGCTCGGTGGACGTTCCGTAGGCCCTTGGCTCACGGCTTTCGCCTTTGGCACCAGTTATTTCTCAGCAGTAGTCTTCGTGGGCTATGCAGGACAGTTTGGTTGGAAATACGGCCTTTCGTCTGCTTGGATTGGTATTGGTAATGCCGTGATTGGTTCGTTGCTGGCGTGGATTCTCTTGGGACGTCGCACCAAACTGATGACCCAGCATATCGAGAGTCGCACAATGCCCGATTTCTTTGGTACCCGTTTCCAGAGTCAGGGTCTGCGTGTGGCAGCATCTATCATCGCCTTCGTCTTTCTGATTCCCTATACCGCTGGTGTGTATAGTGGTATCTCGCGCCTCTTTGAGATGGGATTCGAGATTCCTTACGAATATTGCGTGGTGATTATGTCTATCCTCACCGCAGTCTATGTGATTCTGGGTGGCTACAAAGCTACAGCCATGAACGACTTCATTCAGGGTATCATCATGCTCCTTGGTATCGTAGCAGTTATCTGGGCTGTACTGGCTAATAATGGAGGTCTGACAACAGCCGTAGAGCGACTGGCCGAGATTCCTGCCGATGACACAGGTGCTACAGGTGTATTCGCCTCATGGTTCGGACCTGATCCCTGGGGACTGCTTGGTGTGATTATCCTCACCTCACTGGGCACCATGGGCTTGCCTCAGATGGTAGGTAAGTTCTATTCTATTGCTGACGAGGGTGCTATCAAGCGTGGTACCGTCATCTCTACCATCTTCGCTTTCATCGTGGCTGGTGGATGTTATTTCCTTGGTGGCTTCGGACGTCTCTACGACCCCGTGATTGGCGCCAATGGCAAGATAGCTTTCGACTCTATCGTACCTGCTATGCTCATCACCCTGCCTGATGTGCTCATCGCCCTCGTGGTACTGCTGGTGCTGTCAGCATCTATGTCAACGCTGGCCTCACTGGTACTCACATCAAGCTCTACGATGACCCTCGACCTGATTTATCGCGATAAGAAATCATTGCCTGGTGAAGTAGAGGAAGGAACCATCGACGATGTAGTAGCTGAGAAGGTAGAGCGCCGTAAGGTGGTGGTGATGCGCGTGCTGATTATGTTCTTCATTGCCATCTCCCTGCTCATCGCCCTGAATCCCCCCACCTTCATTGCCCAACTCATGGGTATCTCTTGGGGTGCACTGGCAGGTGCTTTCCTGGCTCCCTTCATGTTGGGTCTCTACTGGCGTGGTGTCACTACCACCTCTGTATGGGCTTGCTTCGTATGGGGCGTAGGTCTGACCGTTATCAACATGCTCCTTGGCAACCCCATCAATCCTATCAACTGTGGTGCTATCGCCATGATTGGCGGTTTCCCCATCGTACTCATCGTTAGTATGATGACGCCCCACATGTCAAAGAAGGATGTGGACCAGATATTCGAGTGCTACAAGAAATAAGCATTACGACTATACAAAAATTCAGGGCCTGCTCTCATCATTGAGACAGGCCCTGAACTATTTATACCATTACTCTATACAGAGAGATTTACCATTCGTCTTCGTCACCCCAAACTGAGTAACTACGAGAATCGGCTTCGGTTGGGGTTTCGCCTACGCCCTCTTCAATACCCGCATTGCCATCAATATTTGTAATAGAAGCGCAAATCAGTTCCTCTTCAATATACTCCGTGAAGGTAAAATCTGGAGCAATATATTTTGTCTTTTTCATAACCATATACTTTTTATATTATTAGTATTTCATTTACCTATCAGAGCAGTTATCTCACCAACACCTTTTTAAAGTTCTTGATGTAGAGGCCCTTCTTCACATTTGCAACCTTACGGCCCTGCAGGTCGAACGTAGCATTCTCAATAGTCTTAACTCCATTGTCAACAGATACGATTCCTGTTGTCTCACTTTCACCAATACGTAAGTCTGCGATACGAGCTTGAGCTCCTTCTGTCTTAGCCTTAAAGTATGCTCGAGTGCCCTTAATAGTGGTTTCACCCTTGCTCTGCCACAGCTGTTTGTCTCTAATGAAGTAGTCACCCTTAGCAATGATGGTAGAGGCGGCGTATGTGCCCACGAAGTCGAAGTGGGCTCCACCCTCAACCTTAGCCTCACCAGCCTTGATAGTCTTGCCATTGAAAGTGAAGGTTGTCTTATCGGTAGAGGTCATCAGCAGCACGGGCGTGTTGGCCGTGATAGAAGCATCATCGGCTATATCGAAGGTTACCTTCGAATCGTTGCGACCATCATCAGTCTCAGAGTAAGTAGCCACCACTACATCACCGAAGGCAGCCTTTGTCTCAGCGTCGGTCAAGTCAAATGGCAGAGCAATAGTGTTCCACTTGCCAGCACTAAAGGTGCGCTTCAGTGTTATGTTAGCATTCTCAATGTTCTCCTCATAGACAGAACTAACTGCATCCTCGTCAATGGTCACTGCGATAGCTGAGCCGTAGTAGTAAAGGTGGAAGTTATCCCAAATCACCCAGTCAGACCAAGTCTCACACTTGAAACCGATAGCTAGGTCGCCATCTGACTTGATAAACGTCTGCACCTCGCTGGTGTAGAAGGGTTGTCCGGTAGCTGGATTTTCTTCTTGGAAGAAATAATAAGAACCTGACATGCCATTGGGCTGATAAACCGTCTGTTCGTTAAGAGTATAACTAGACTCACCATTTTCGTCACCCATAGCAGGTTTGCCACTGGTCAGAGGTTTTGTACTATACTCATCCTTAATATCCTTAATCGGCTGGTTTACAATACCACAGAAGAGGTTCGTCTTATCCTTATCATTACCATCATGACGCGCGAAGCCCTGAAGTGTCACTTTATAAGTACCCTTAGAAAGGCTAGGAATAGTTTGGCTCAATGTGAACTGTTTGTGGTAAGCTTCAAAGTTATGAGTAGAAAGTCTCAACTCTCTTGCTCCACCCCATTGACCCTCGGGAGCTGCAGGATAATTAACTGTCCATCCCGTCGGATTATCTCCAGTACCCTCTGTGAAGTGTGGGTTCACAATCATGAAAGTTAGGTCAAAGCACTCATCGTTGATGGGCTCAGCCGTTGTGACGTATGTGACCATAGCAGCTTTAAGAGTGCTGGTAGCATTGGTTATTGCGTCAGACGTAATAGCATCCTCGACAGCAATGTTCTGTTCGCTGATAGCAGAGGCCAAAGTAGCATTCTCGCCAGTATTACTGGTTGAAACAGCTACAAGAGCATCAGCCTGAGGCTTCAAAGCTTTCCATAAAGTATATGGAGCCACAAGGGACATGGCAGCATCAGCAGCCTTGCTGAGAGCGGTGGAGGCAGCATAATACTCACTTGATGTACCATCAGCCAAGTCATTGTTAGTAATCACACTCTGTAAGTTAGTCCATGCTGTTGTAGGAATAGTACCCTCAACAACAGCCTTAGCAGCTGCAAGAGCTTTGTTGTAGTCTGCCATGACATAGGTGTCTATCTCTTCATTTGTCATCTGGCGAACATATGTCAGTTTCACATTATCGAAGACGAACCAACGAGCAGCCATTGGAGTGGTTGTATTCTTCGTTCCAATGGTCATTTTGCCGCTAACTACAAACACCTCGTCAGTTGTATAGGGTTTCAATGTGGTACCTTCTTCAGTCACCAGTGCAACTTTCTCGTTGGCAGACAAGCCATAGACGCCACATGTAGGTGAGAATTCGGTGTAATCACCGTTCTCATCGTTTAGAGAGTTATACATGTCTGCGCTGATAGTATAAACACCAGCAGGCAGATTTGTCAGTTCCTGATAGATGTTAAATGAAGCATTTGCACGGTTGCTGGCGTTTCCTGCCCAGTATTCCATACGCGAGCCACCCTGAATAGCGCAGTTACCACCGTAAGGAGTCTCTTTTGTCCATCCATCCGTATTCCCACTATTAAAGTCTGGATTGACGATATAAACCGTCATGTCAAGTCCGTTGCCAGGTTGTTTTGTGGCAAGAACACCTTCATTGAATGCAGCATTAAGAGAAGCTTTCTCAGTAGCACCATCCGTCGCAGTGCCATTTGTATAGGCCTCCTTGGCTGCGTTGGCTCCAGCTGCATCGGCTGCAGCCTTACCGTCTGCGTCAAGCAGCGCATAGTTAGCATCATAAGCATCAATTGCAGATTTGAGTGATCCATATAAAGCAATTGAATTGTTTGCATTGTTAATGGCAGTTGTTAATGTCGATACTGCATTCAGCACATCATCCACACTAACGAGCGTTGATTCCTCCACAATGGCTGTCTGAAGTGCCTGAAGAACTCCCGCATTCATCTTTTCGGAAAGCAAAGGCGTGGCAATATCCACTTTGGCACGATAATCTTCAATATAGTCAGCAGCGGTATACTCATAGAGTGTCACAGGACCAAGAATACACCATCCACCATTTGGACACGTACCCTTAAAGCCAATTTCAACTTCAGTTGTTCCTTCACCCGTTACATTAAAATCAAACTCGTTGGAGAATTTACCTTGTGAAAAAGCTGTTGCAGCACGATAGAGATCATTAGATCCTGCATATCCAGCTAAATCGCTCATAGAGTTCAAAGCTATAACATTTTGAGTTTTACTTCCAGCCAAAATCCAAGCCATGTTGTTATTGGTACCGTCCCCACCCCAACTGTTACGATAGAATGCATTGACAGCAAGACGATAATAACCAGCAGGAAGCTTTGCAACTTGTGTGAATGAGAACTGATCACTCCAATTCCAGAATTCTACTACATTAACGGCTCCATCTGTTTTCCAGTCAGTTTTACCCGGGTTAACCCATCCCTCAAGTGAGGATAGGTCAGCATCTTTCAAATAAGTGGCTGTGACATCAGTCTTTGCCCACGATGCAGTTGTCCCCACCAATAGGGCGAACAATGCTAATAGAAGTTTTAGTTTTTTCATAAAGTTATTTGTTTGTTATTATAATTAGGTCAAAATTGTACGTCGTAATATAGATACACGACTGCAAATATACGAAAAATTGAAAAATCGTATCGACTTTCAGACTCTTTTCCTTTAATATTTAACTTTATTTAATACTCCGCTTCCATTTCGTAACTACTTGGCACCCATACTTGTACCTCCCACAGAGACCTATGATTGTCACACGGAAATCACAGAAAACACAGAAATAATCATTCTTCTGGAATAATTACTACGAAAAATTATAGTATTTTTTTTGCTAAGACGAAAATTTGTAGTACCTTTGTACCGTCGTTAATTAAAACGAATATGGAACAGGAAACAGAAACGATACAAGTGACACCTGAGGAACGGGAACTCATCGAGTCAATCAGGAACTACAACAAGTCTTTCCCCGACGGGTATCCTGAATTGCTTTGGTTCGCTCAAAGGCTCTTCGACGACATGGTCAAACAGCCTTATCTCTAAAATAAAACCTTCCACTGTGTGGGGAGGAAACTTCAAACAAAAGAATCATCAACAATTAAAACTTGTCAGCACTATGGAAACAACAGCAAAGGCAACGGTCGCAGTAAGCGACATGAAGAAGAGAATCAAGGACATTCAGATGGCTATATCGTGGAGGGAGTTCGCCAACACCTACTTCCAGCGTTCATCGTCGTGGTTCTACCATAAACTCGACGGCATCGATGGCAACGGTGGCGATGGTGGCTTCACGGCACAAGAGGCAGAGCAGATGCGTGGCGCACTCATCGATCTGGCTGAACGTATACGACGCGTGGCCGATGACATTCCTCAGTCATACGACATGGCTGTATAATACCAAGGCTGGGACTTTTTGAGCGACCCTCACCAAAATCTTCCGGAATCCCCGTGTTTATCGGCGTTCTGAGAGGTTGAGGGTGCCTTTCACCCTACACTCACCCTCACCACACCCTCACCACACCCTCATTCCTGATTTAGCCTGAATTCATGGTCTTCTTTTGTCTGCGCCCAGAAAAATACGTCGTTAGCGGACTCGTAGTCCGACGCCTGCGGACTCTGAGTCCGTGCCCTACGTACGGGCATTTTGCATTAATCATCCCAGCGATTGCAGCAAAACTATTGTCGTTTATCTCCTTCTATCTTCATCTATCTCCATCTATCTACAAGAGTCAGTGTAGGGTCAGTGTAGGGTGGCGAGCATCCTCAACACACCTCAAGCCCTCTGTACATCGGCGTTTCAGAGGGTTTGTGGTGAGGGTGAAAAAAAAACGAGGAAAGTTACTCCATTTCCTTTATCGTCAGGAAACATTTTTCCCATTCACTGAAAGAAGAGCGTGTACCCTTGGGAACTACCAGACAGTTATATCCCTCGTCAAACACTTTTGCTGGTGATGGCATAGAGATAGAAGTCGTGTAGCATCTGACTTCACTTTCAGGCTCTTTCAGTGAAGCACATTTCTTGAATGCATACTGTTCTACTTTGACACCATTGCATCGGAAAGAGACAGTGAGCAGGGAGTCGCAACGATAGAAGGCTTCTTCACCGATAAAAACAAGATCTTTGGGAAGTTCAAGTGTCTGCAGATGACTGCCAGAGAAAGCATGGGCACCTATGACATCCAGCGATTTGGGGAAAGAGATAGTCTTCAAGCCCTCGCAGTCGCGAAAGGCAGAGGCGCCTATCTTCTCAACACCTTCGGGTATCACCGTGTTCTTACCACCAAGATACAGCTCAGCGTCTTTCGTCTTGATGATAGCATTACAGTTGTTGCGTGAGTCATAGACAGGATTACCAGCCTTCACATAGATAGTCTCCAAATGAGGGAAACGACGTGCCATATCTATCCCATCAACATAGTCTATATAATAATCCCTGAAAAACACTCTCTCGCCCCACGATTTCACATTGCCGCCTATGACCAGCGAGGTCAACGCATCATTGTTCGTGGGTAGTTTCATTGTCTCATGATTGTATTTATCAAACACGCCCAGGTTCTGAATCTTCGTCAAGGGATAGTCCACCTCATTGATACCTACAGCATCAGGTATCACAATCTCACGTACATTTTCTACCGTACCAATCAGAACGGCCTCAGTCTTATCAATCTCGAAATAGAGCGTGCCATCAGTATAATAGCCATCCTTGATATACGGGCGCACCACATAGGCGCTGCCACCCTTATCAAATTTCGACATACATGCGCTGACAATAGCACAAAGAATCACACCGATTAGTATTTTTATACCTGACTTCATTATAGACTTTCTGATAATCATGAACTTATGGTTAAGAATCAAACGGCTGCAAAGGTAGAAAGAAATTATGAACTATACAAAAAAAGGACAAATTTTTGTATGTATTAGCCATAAAAAAGGTGCCTACTTCCATATACAGGGAGCAGACACCTTACGAAGTATGAGAAAAATAGACTATTTCACCATGATACGCTTACCGTTTACGATATACAGACCACGAGGCAGTTGTTTTACCTTCTTCAATGTCAAGTGGCGTCCTACGAACTTACCAGTAATGGTATAGACATCTACGTAATCTGCATCTTTGAACAGCAGTTCAATACCAGTAACGAGGTCAGCCGTATAGGTCACATCGTGGGCAGGCATCGTGGTATATTGCTCGTCGCTCACCCAACCATTAAAGGCATAGCCTGTCTCTGGTGTGTACTGACGCAGTACGATAGTCTCGCCGTAAGCCACCTCATCGCGTGCCCATTCCTGACCATCCACCATGTAAATAACGTAATACTTATTCACGGTGTAAACGGCTGTATAAGTCACATCGTTGGCAGGAACAGTAGTTCCCTCTGTCAACTCAGGACTCCATCCTGAGAAGGTATAACCTTCCTTAGTTGGAGCATTTGGAGCAACAATCACCGTACCATAATCCTGACTCTCCGACTTCAAGGTTACACCATCAGCAGTAAAGGTTACCTGGTACTTGTTGACAGTCCAAGTAGCGGTATAGGTGCGTGCACCTGTGCTACCCTTAGCAATCGTCACGTTCTTTGTAGCTGTAGCCAAATCTGTACCTGTCCAACCTGCGAAGGAATAGCCGGCCTTCGTAGGTTCAGCCAGTGTGATAGCCTCGCTCTCGATGGTATAGGTTGTAGGATTCGTCACACCCTCTGCCAAGGCACCACCAGCCAGATCATAGGTGATAGCATAGTCTGTAGCCTCCCACTGAGCCGTGAAAGTCTTGTTCTCGGCAGGAACAGTAGCAGGAACAGCGGGACTCCAGTTCTTGAACGTATAACCGTTTTTAGTAGGAGCAGGAGCTGTCAAAGTACTATTGTAATCCTGAGTCTTCACCACGTCGGCCTCACCATTACCAAGTACAAAGGTCATCGTGTACTGGTTGATGGTCCAAGTAGCGGTATAGGTACGAGCACCTGTACTACCCTTGGCTATCGTCACGTTCTTTGTAACTGTAGCCAGGTCAGTACCAGTCCAACCTGCGAAGGTATAACCTGTCTTCGTAGGTTCAGCCAGTGTGATAGCCTCGCTCTCGATGGTATAGGTAGCAGCATTGCTTACGCCCTCAGCCAATGCACCACCAGCCAGATCATAGGTGATAGCATAGCCGGTAGCCTCCCACTGAGCCGTGAAGGTCTTGTTCTCAGCAGGAACAGTAGCAGGAACAGCGGGACTCCAGTTCTTGAACGTATAACCGTTTTTAGTAGGAGCAGGAGCTGTCAAAGTACTATTGTAATCCTGAGTCTTCACCACGTTAGCCTCACCATTGCCAAGTACGAAGGTCATCGTGTACTGGTTGACAGTCCAAGTAGCGGTATAGGTGCGAGCACCTGTGCTACCCTTGGCAATCGTCACGTTCTTCGTAGCTGTAGCCAGGTCAGTACCTATCCAACCTGCAAAGGTATAACCGGTCTTCGTTGGGTTATTCAGGGTAATGGCCTCACTCTCGATGGTATAGCTTACAGGATTTGCAGTTGCCACGCTACCACCGTCAAGGTTGTACGTGATGGTATAGCCTGTAGCCTCCCACTGAGCTGTGAAGGTCTTGTTCTCGGCAGGAACAGTAGCAGGAACAGCAGGACTCCAGTTCTTGAACGTATAAGCGTTCTTAGTAGGAGTAGGAGCCGTCAAAGCGCTGTTGTAGTCCTGAGTCTTCACCACATTAGCCTCTCCATTATCAAGCACGAAGGTCATCGTGTACTGGTTGACAGTCCATGTCGCGGTATAGGTGCGAGCACCTGTACTACCTTTGGCAATCGTCACGTTCTTTGTAGCCTCTGTCAGACCTGTACCTGTCCATCCTGTAAAAGTATAACCATTCTTCGTAGGTTCAGCCAGTGTGATAGCCTCGCTCTCGATAGTATAGGTAGCAGCATTAGTTACGCCCTCAGCCAATGCGCCACCTGTCAAATCATAGCTGATGTTATAGGCTACGGGAGTCCAAGTTGCCGTGTAGCTGCGAGCACCAGTACTACCCTTAACAATGGTCACTGCCGTCGTTGCCTCAGACAAACCTGTACCTGTCCAACCTGCGAAGGTATAGTGCTCACGAGTAGGATTAGCTAATGTGATAGCCTCGCTCTCGATGGTATAGGTAGCAGCATTACTTACACCCTCTGCCAATGCACCTCCGGCAAGGTCGTAGGTGATAGCGAACTGCGATGGTGTCCACGTAGCAGCGTAGCTACGATCACCTATGCTACCCTTAGCGATTGTCACATCAGTAGTGGCTTCTGTCAGACCTGTACCTGTCCAACCCGCAAAGTCGTAATAATCCTTTGTTGGATTAGCCAGTGTGATAGCTTCGCTCTCGATGGTATAGGTAGCAGCATTACTTACACCTTCAGCCAATGCACCACCTGTCAAATCATAGCTGATATTATAGGTAATGGGAGTCCAAGTAGCTGTAAAGCTGCGAGCACCTGTGCTACCAGTAGCAATGGTAACGGCCATTGTTGCCTCAGTCAGATTTGTACCAGTCCAACCTGCAAAGGTATAACCCTCACGAGTAGGATTAGCCAGGGTGATAACCTCGCTCTCGATGGTATAAGTAGCAGCATTGGTCACGCCCTCAGCCAATGCACCACCAGCCAACTCGTAACTGATATCATAGGTAACAGGCGTCCACTGAGCCGTATAGGTGACATCATTAGCCGGCATCTTTTCCAACAACACAGGTTGCCATCCAGAGAAGGTATAACCATTCTTCGTAGGATTATCTGGTTTCGACACTTCACCCTCAAAGGCTATATCGTACTCATAAAGCTCTTTATCACCATCAACAAACATGGACTTATAGATATTACGGTCATACGTTGCCGTATAGGTAACATCGCTGCTTGGAAGTGTTGCAGGTACTACTGGATTCCAATCCTTAAAGGTGAAACCAGTCTTCTGAGGATTACTCGGTTTAGCTATCTCTGTAGCATAGTCCTGCTTGGTGGTACTAAGTTCTGTTCCGTCATCATCCTTGAATGTCACAGTATACTTATTGATAGTAAACTGAGCAGTATAGGTCACATCCCAGGCAGGAACGGTAGCTAATAATGTTGGGCTCCATCCAGTGAAGGAATAACCTAGCTTATTTACCTCTGGCTCAACGATGGGCTGACCGTAAGCAATAGAATTCTCTTTTTCTTCTCCATCAATGATAAACTTCACCTTATAAGAGTTCACGGTGAACTGTGCATTAAAGGTCAAGTTCCCTGCAGGCATCAATTCTGGGATATCGGCATCCCAATCAGCAAACGTATAACCCTCCTTCACAGGATCAACAGGTTTTGTAATTGCCGTGTTATAAGTAACCTGATCAACACGAGTCTTATCATCAACCTTCCATGTTACATTATACGAGTTGACCTCAAACTTTGCCGTGAAAGACACATCATGAGCGGGCATCGTCTCTGGTATTGCAGGCTGCCAGCCCTTAAAGGTATAACCCGTCTTCTCTGAAACCGTAGGAGCCGTAATTGACTCTCCAAATGTCACTTGATTGTTCTGCTTAACCTCATCGTCAACAATAAAGGCTGCATAATACTCATTGCGGTCAAAAGTAGCCGTATAGATAACATCATGAGCGGGCACAGTGGCGTTGGCATCAAGCGTTGGTGTCCAACCCTGGAAGGTATTTCCCTCCACAATAGGATCGTCTGGTGCAACAATCGCAGAGCCATAGTCCAAAGTCTCACTCTTCTTAATCTGACCATCAGACATGAAGGTCACCTTATACTGATTAATACTGAATTGTGCCGTATATGTCTGGTCGTGAGCGGGCATCGTCAAATCCACTTTAGGGCTCCATCCAGTAAAGGTATACCCCTCTTTCGTTGGATTAGTTGCAGGTGTTGTAACCTCACCCTCATATGGAACTGCGGTTTCAGAAATGACATCTTCGCCATTCATGAATTTCAGGTTATAACTATTCCTAGTCCACTGAGCTGTATAAGTAGCATCGTGGGCAGGCGTCGTAGCAGGCACCTCAGCATCCCACCCATTGAAAGTGAAACCAAGTTTCTCCAATCCTGTGGGTGCTGTGACGATACTCTTATAGTCCTGCTTCATCACGATGTTATCCTGTCCATTATCCGGCACAAAGGTAAGGGTATACTCCTTGGGAGCAAACTCTGCCGTCAGCGATACATCCTTATCAACAACAAACGTGTAAGGACTACCGGTATTACCGTCAGACCATCCCATGAACTTATAGCCCTCATTGGGAGTTGCTGTAATCGTAGCAGAAGTACCTGATTTCTTAACACCGCTACCCTCAACCGTTCCCATATCGGCATAACCCGACTGCACATCAACCTCATATTCTAGGACCAACTTCACAGGATCACTGGGAAAGCCCTTATGAGAATCAGCCACGAAAGGTACAGTGACACCAGCAAAGACACGCTCCTTGGCTGCACTTTTGTCGAAGCACTTAAAAACAACGGTTTCGCCATTCATCGCTTCACTGTAGACCTTAAGATAGCCATACTGCACCGCTACACCGTTCTGACCTATCTGGTCTTCAAACACACCCACGCCACGACATTCATCGCCAACGAAGGCTGCCACCTCATAGTTGACAGTATTAGCAACCTTAGCGTCACCATTCAGCAATGAGAAATAGACCGTCATCTCATATCTGAACTGACGGTAATCGAAAGTCCAGTGTCCTTGTGCACTGAGGGCCGAAGCCCACAGTGACAAGCACAAACAAACTATCAATGTTTTAAAGTTTTTAGTCATAATCGTAAAATGCTATTGGTTAGCTTTTGATGATTTTCTTGTAGAAGGTCTGACCATCGGCCTTCACCGTTACGATATATACGCCCACTGGCAACTGGTTGGTAGTGATGGTAGCACCCTTACCAAGGTCGGTGAGAGATACCACTACACGTCCGCCCGTATTGGTCAGTGTCAGACTACTGATATAACGGCCTGCAGCGCTCACGGTGATATGGTCACGCACCACGTTTGGCGTTACAGAGAGCTTATTATTGAGTTCCTCCACCTTGGTAGACTCGCCACCGATAGAGAGTGCATAAGGCGCATGCCATGTGCCTACATTATCAGCAGTAAAGTTGACCTGTTCGGTAATGTCATAGTAGATATCGTCAGTCAGGTTCTTGGCCACGAAGTGTATATCTTCACCACCATTACCATAAACCGTCATCATCAGTCGGCCTTCCTTCCATATACCTACACCACGACACTCTGAATCAGAGAAGGCACCAACGATATATTCATCGGCATCAGCCTTCGTGCCGTTAACATAGAGTTCTGCCGTGAGAGGCATCACATTCGGATAGCCATACTTTGCAGGTGCCCATGGACTGTTGAGGAGATAGCTACGCTTACCCATACGACTGCCTGCCACAGAAACGATGGTGTTATTGAACACGATATCACTACTGTTTACAGCCTTGAACATATAACCCTTACCTGGCACAAATCCTTCAAGGTCACCCTTCCATTCGCCATCAGCAAACTGAGCATAGCCATCATGACCTACGATGTAGTCACCCTCGCTTGCCTCATAGAATGCCAATGCCTCGGCTACAGTCATAGTCTGGTTAACGGGATAGCCCAACCAGTTCCATCCTGCGGCAATAGGAACAGCTGTTACAGCTGCATTACACTCAGTGCCATGCAGGCGACTTGATGCATCGGCAGCAACCTTCACCTTGTAAGCCTCACCAGGATTCAGGGTCTTGAGATTACCGATAAGTCCTACAACTGGATCCTTAATAACCTCCTGAGTCTGACTCGTTATGCGCTCGATATCGGCATTGAGTTCACTCAGAGCCACGGGCTTCTCAAGATTATGAGAGATCCATGACCAACCTGCATGCAAATCATACGCTATAGTAGACTTCTTAAGCGTATAGTCGAACTGAGCCACGTCACTACCTTCCATATCATGACCCTGAGCCACAGCCTTAATCGTTACTTCGTCATCAGTGATGATTATGGGCTTGTCTTCACTATAAGTGATAGCCGTTTCGGAAGTAGTAGGATCAGTACCATCAACAGTATAGCTGATAACAGCATTCTCTGTATCACTGGTCAATTGCACCTTGGTATTGCGGTAAACCTGTGAGCCCGTAACACGTGATGCCCTTGGAGCAACAGTCTTCAGCAACTCGGGTTCCTTCACATTCACCTTCGTGTGAGTCGTCAGGTCTACACCCTCAATCTCGAAGGTAATAACGGTAGAACCAGGCATATCCCCAGACACCGTGAACTTAGCCTCACCGTTCGCATCGAGTGTCAATTCCGTTGCATTCACCTTAGCAATAGCCTCAGAAAGCACGTTGATCAGCAGTTTTTTGCCCTTAGCGGCATCGCCAGGAGCTGCACCCACAGTCAGCGTACGCACCTGATCATAGCCTACATTCACTTCTGAGTCAATGACAATGCTACGTACCTTCGGTGTTACACTGAAGTCCTGTGTGTGGTCGGCCTCCATGCAAACACCTGCATAGCTCTTCACATTACTACTCACGACTAGTGATACTTCTTCGGTAGACGCCAATTTCAAATCCTCCGGCATATTGAAACGTACCTTAGAAGCATAGGTCTGACCATTATTCTCACCAAGAGCTTCTTCATCGAGCAACTCAATAGTACCATTGATACTATTGTCACCTAGTGTTACCTTGATGTTATCCGTAGTCAGTGTAGTGGGATCCATGAACTTATCGAACTCAATCTCCACACCCTCTTCATAAGCGCTGGCTTTTTTCACCACTGGTGGCTGCAACTGCGTCATAGCAATATTCACGTCAAGTTGTGGAGGAGGTACTGGCAGCCACTCTGAATAGGTGGTCAGATAGCCTTCCTTCTCGAACTTCACCTGCCACAGGCCCTGAGGCACATCCCAACGATACATACCGTTCTCGTCAGTAAACAGCGGGTTCTGCTGAGCATACTCCTCTGCATCCCAGAGGACGATATTCTCATGATCGATTCCATACATATCGGTTGTCGTCTCCTTATAATAGATGGTTGCCGTCACACCCTGCAGACGGTTTGTAGGCACAGCCTCATAGACAAAACCAGAAGGATCGTTAGGCACATCAGCATCGGGACCAGGATAAGGCACCACGAATTCAGTTCCACCGAATGTGAACTTCACACGTACGTTGACTGGCACGATGCCATCGTACATATTACCAAACTCGCCATAGGCCAGCCAGCACTGTTTACGCTCGTCAAACTTGGTACTCAATGCGTTCCAGCAACCATCACCAGTCTTCACCTCCAGAATGACATCGGTAATTCTCTCCTTGTCGTTACTGGTGAAGTTGATAGCAAAGGTGAACGAGCGGTTATATATATAATAGGTATAACGAATTGGTTTCAACGATGGTGACAGGAAGTCGTGTACCAACTCATAGTTCTTACCACGCCACCAGTTCTCTTCTGGATTGGTGTAGTACATGATCACATTAGATACCTGAAGAGCCTCTGGGTCATAGGTAACCACCTGACTCTCTGTGAGCATCTCCACGCCATCCTGTGTGGTAATCATAGCATAAACGGTATGCGTTGACTTTACAGTCTCGTCTTCCAACAAGAGATCAATATTGGTAGTCCACGAGCCATTGGCAAGAGAAGTGGTCTGAGCCAAAAGTACATCGTCAGCATACACCTTTACGATAGACTTGCCAACAGCAGAACCGCTTACAGGTACACTCTTTCCAGACACCACCGATGGCACAGTGATAGACAAATCCTTGACATTATAGGTCACACTACCGATAGGCTGTGTGAAGGTCTTATCATCGAACTTGAACTGTACGGCAGCAGCGGGACTATAAGTACCACCTGCAGTAGGAATGATACAGAAGCGGATACGCTCTGAGAGGTTTTCTACAGGAATAATAACCGAATGATTAGCCTCATCATAGGTGTAGCTTGCCGTAGCGTTACCAATCATCACAGAACTCTCAACGAACTTAGTAGATGCTGGCATATCAACGACAAGTTTCACATTGCTCACCCCACTAGCATAGACGCTCTTGAAGTTAACAAAAGCTGTCAGGGTGAGGTATTGTCCGGCAGAAACCTGCGACTTATTCACAGTAAACGATGTCTTCGGACTTGTATAGTAAAGCTTGGTCTCGTCAAGATAAGGGATAATCTGATTCTTTATTTCAGCTATCTTTCCACTCTCCACCTTCACACGGTTCTTCACAAGGTCAATACCTTCACGCAAACCAGATTTGCCAAACTGGCTCAACGAGAAGATGTTGTTAAAGAACTGGCTACCTGCCATCGTCACAAGCGTGTATTCGTCATCTTGCAACTCGTTAATATCAAGTTTGTTGTCGGCATAGTCATACTTAGCCACCAACTTACCGTTAGCATCATAAAGGATGCCCACTATCGACGTGTTATCTGTCTTGATATACGTAGCGCGAATGCCGCCCAGTTGCTTGATATTCAGTTCCACAGAAGCGAAGTCTTTCTCATTGACCTCAGACATTGCCTCTACAGGCATGAACTTCTGGTTCTTACTGGTGGCAACAACGCGCAAGACGGTTCCCTTAGGAAGTTTCTCCATCAGCACAATCTTCGGATACTGCACGCTCATACCTGTTATCTGTGTGCCTGTGGTCTGGTTATACACCGTATAGGCCACATTGACAGAATCCGTATAGGTATCTTTCGTCTGACCATTCACATCGGTATAGGTCAGTTTTAGCGCAATATTTGTTCCGTTGATGTCTTCGAGTTCAAAATTAGGAACAGTCTCAGGAAGTGACTCATATGATCTCGTCTGGCTCACATAGCTTGTCTTAGAGACAGTTATCTCCGTCGCAGCCTGATAGACATCCTCTATAGTCCATCGACCATCAGTATCCGTCTTTGCCGTAAACGACTTTGAGTAGCCATTGACCGTCTGACTAATAGAGACTATAGCACCAGCCAATGGCGTAAAGTCATTCTTCTCGTCAGCCGTAACTCTACCACTTACTGCGATTTTCTCATGAGGCCAAAGGAACTCCAGAATGAGATTCTCTTCTGCAATCACCTCGTAAGTGCCTTCTTCCGGCAACTGATACTCCATAGCCAGAGTTTGAGGCAGGGAGATACGATATTTCAGCACAGTTCCCTCCAGCTGAGCAGCAATCTGACTGCCACGCGACAGGTAATTACCATCAGCATCCATCCATGTAACGGTGACCTGACTGGTCAGATCCTCGCCTACAAGATTCGTAACTTGCATGGTCACGGTACGAGGCATTAAGAGTGAGAAGAATGTAACATCCTTATCCTCATTCTCAATCTTCACACCCATGATAGAGCCCAACACCATATCCTTGCTATCTTTCAGATAGACATTGTATTCGGTGTTGTGCATTAAGTTTGCGAAGGTATAAGAGGTACGATCGGTAATCACATAGCGCTGCCTCTGTCCGCTTTGCACATTAAACAGCTCTAGATACATGCCTTTATAGACATTGATATCGATTTCGTCAGGCATATTCACCTGTAGCGACTTTACATCAGATTTCAGCGGTTGGATATTCAGGTCTTTCCAAACATTAGCATCTCTATAAAGAGGTACGGAAGCTGCTGGCACGAATACCGTTAAATTCTCGGTATCACAACCGTAGAATACATTGCCCTCCATTTGTGGTGGCGTTGTTGACAGCACCGTCAGAGTAGTCAGGGAACTACATTCATAGAAAGCACCATAACCAATATGACGGATAGAAGCTGGCAGTATGATACTGTTCAGCGACTGTACATACTCAAATGACCACGAAGGAACATAAGTGAGTCCTGTCGTGCGTGAAAGATCTACAATACTGCAATTTGGCAGTTCACGTGTTGCATACCAGTCATTGTCGTTGAGTTTACCTATCACTGTCAATGAGGTAATACTTTGCATCTCTCCATTGGAAACCTGCCAGATAGCATCATATAATCCATCGCTGAAATCATCAATGATGACCTCACCATTGGCAAAGTAGTTACGTCCTGGGTTCGGAGGTGTTACAGGTGCGAACTCATAGACAGCCACCAGACTGAAATCGGTGCTGGGTACCATAAAGTAATAACTTGGTTGTTTTGATACGGTCTCGCCGTCCATCTGCCACTCCACAAAACGATAGCCTCTATAGTTATAAGCATAGACGTCCATCTCGCTGCCTTCTACCACTTGCGTACGGTTACTCCAATTGAACCACCCGGCCTGTTTGGGATTGGACTCCAATGTCATCCAATGTTTCACAGCTGGAGAAATAGGGTTATCAGGAACAGAAGGATCGAAATGACTTACCGCCGTCAGCGTTACATTGTGATTGGGCATCGTATAATAGAAGTATCGATCCGTAGAAATGGGAGTGCCATTCTCTTCCCAACGATCAAACACATATCCACTCCTCGGATAAGCATAAATATAAAGCATGCTACTCTCTTGTACTTCTGTCGATTTGTAATCAAAATAGGCAGAATTCTGGGGCGAAGCCTGAAGTGTCAGTTTATAGCTGTTCTGTGCATAAAGCACCAACTGGCTAATCAGCATGACACATATACATAGTAATCTATTCATAGCTCAAGAGTTTACTAGTTCATAGGTATTCTTTATAACATCAAATGGGGAGGAGACCGTGGTTATTTAACCACAGTCTTCTTACCATTATTAATATAGAGACCCTTATTGGGCTTCTCCACACGTACACCACGCAGATCGTAGTAAGTACCCTCAGAGTTCAGACTGTCAATATTCTTAATACCTGTTGTCTCATCAGTTGCGATACGTACCAGGAAGCGGTCATTGGCAATACCAGCCTTGGCATCGAAGGTGTAACCACCCTCGTTCAGCAGCACCTCAGCACCTGTCAGACGGTCAATAAGGTAAACTTTTTCCTTGGCAGTTGTCTCCAAAGCTAAAGTGTAAGTAGCCTTTATAGCGAACTCAGCACCAAGCTGCATCTGACCTCTGTCAATAGGACGTTCGTTGATAGCATAACGCTGACCTCCCTCGAGGGTATAAAGCTGAGATACCTTACTCATTGCCTCAAACTTAGCAGCATCCTTATCAGACTCGTAGCCCAGAACAGCCTCATTGTTGACAACGATACGAGTGCGATCCACCGTCTTGTTATCCAATTGCAGCAACAGGTTGAATACACTGCGCTGAGTTGTCATCTCGCTCTGACGTGCATTATTGAAGAATACTATGTCACTCTTGGAAGCATTCTCTTGACGACCAGCAGCCAAGAACGGAATGGTAGCCTGGTCAGCAGGACGCTGGATAAAGAAGGCCTCACCTGGTGCAAATATATAGCCATCATCTACAGGAGAGAATGCCTCATAGTTCTGATTATTCACATTCCAAACTGTAAACGGAGCATTGATATCCATTGCACGGCTATTGAAGTAAGCTGGATATGGGTTACCAACAAGGTTCCAAGAACGGTTGTGAGGCAACTCACTCAGATATTCATTCAACTTCACCTGTGTATCACCATGACGGAAGATATTATTCTTATTGCTGGTATTCAGTGCATTCAAAGTGAAAGTTATTTCATAATAATCACCATAGTTCTCTTCATAAGCGCTGGCTGTCTGCCAGATATAACCAATACCCGCTTGCAGCGTGCTGTCGGCAGTCATCTTTACCCAGGTGTTAGCCATATCGCCTTCACCACGACGCTTGCCATCATACTTGTAGATAACGAACTGAGTATCTCTGTTTGGGGTAATAGTAGACACTTTCACGTCGAACGGCATGCAGATGAAGTACCACTGATAGCTGTTCAGATTCAGTTTAACTGACACATTATCAGCACGCATCGGAGCCTGATTAATCAGCGTTGCAGAGTAGCGATAATCATAACCCCACCACTTCTCACTGAAAGCTCTATAAGCATCGAAGAACATCTCATAATTGGTCAGCGACAGCGTATTGGTACCTTCAACTCTGAGTGCGCCATAAATAAGATTCCAGTTAGAATTTGCTTTCGTTACATTGATACTTGGCTTCAATGACTGCAAGGTTTCATCGTCAGCATTCAGAGTAACCTCGCTTGTAATAGCCATATTATCTCCATAATAGCTACCAGCAACTATATTGAACATATTCCAATAATAGTTGTCTTTATAATCCTGTATAGAGAGGACAGGCACTTCGAGCGTGCAGAGATTCTCATTTCCATCCATCAAATAGCCGCCTGTATACGGTGGAATAATAGCTTTACAAGAAATCTTTGTTAACGCATTACTATATAAGAATGCACGATCAACGGTGGTTACTGTGCTTGGCAGAATAACTTCCTGCAGCCGATTACAATAACTGAAGCTAGCATAGCCTAAACTCATAAAGCCTTCTGGCAATACCACCTTAGTCAACGTCCAACAACAATAGAAAGCATTACTACCAATGGTCTTCAATGTTGCGGGGAAGGTAATATTCTCTAAAGAGGTGTCAGCATAAAATGCTCCTTCTTCTATCGTCTCTAGATTCTTTGGCAGTACCACTGTCTTCAGATATGACTTCTTATATATAGAATAACTACCAAGAGAAGTCAGATTAGTTTCTTCCATATTTAGGCTGACCAGATTATTCATACTATTAATTGTAGACACATCACTTGAATTAATAGATCCTGTCACAGTCAGACTAACAACACTATTGTAGTTATCCACCTGCTGACTGATCAAATTAGCGAGAGTTCCAGACTGCTCAACATGGATTGTTAGAGCGAACTTATTCAACAAACCGTAATAATCGTTAATCACGCCAATAACAGACCTATAATCATCCATGCTAATTGTCTCTGCATTCCAATTTGCAAGGGTATTGTTATAATAGACCTGGGCATCCTGCAGAATCTGAAGATCACGAACGCCGTTATCCTCTAACACACCGTTAAGGCGCTCTAACGCAGCCGACAACTGAGTATAAATATCAGCATAGACATTAGCAATTTCCAATAGTTGAGTCATCACATCGATTGCCTCTTCCAATGTATTGACATCGTCTGCATTTATATATCTCTGAATGGCATCGTTAATCTGTGTACGAACCTCACCATAGATCTTTGCAGTATCCAGAAGTGCTTTAGCATCCTCCATCTTCGTTCTCAGCACTGTCTTCAGACTATCGAGATTTGATGTATTAGAGACTGTAATTGTTGCATATGCATCATCCAAATCAAGTCCTTGTGCACCACCAAAAGTAGAAGAACTGGTGGTAAATTTCACATTAGTTAATGAGATAGTATAAGTTCCTGCAGCCATATTCTTAGCCGTTTGCATGTCTACCGTAAACAGGTCACCACTATAGCCATAGATTTCATCACTTGCCATTGAGGTACAAACCAATTTAACAATATTGCTCTCTTCCAGATAATTTGTACTGAAGCTATGGCTATCCTCCAATCTCTCAGTCTTTCTGATAACCACATTTCCCTTCTGATTCACAACAGGCGAAACACCCTGTGGTAGAACGATATCCATTTGGAAGCCAACAAATACGTCTTTGTTTACCATACTAACGGGTAAGGTAAACGTGTCGCCCGCATTAACTGCTGAGCTCTGGATATAAACCGTATCACGTAAGTCCTCTTCATAGACTGCCACGAAGTTCACGTCATATGCAGGAACAGTAGCAGGAACTGTAGGATTCCAAGATATGAACTCCTTACCAGGCAATGAAGGAGCATCTGGAGCAACGATCGCTGTACCATAAGGCATCTGATTCATGCTCACCATAGTTCCTTCAACCGTAAAGGTAACCCAATAATTATTTGTAGTATACTGTGCATTATAAACTACATCAGCCTCTGGCATTGTGCCTGTGAATTCAGGATTCCATCCACTAAAGGTGTAACCCGTCTTTTCAGGAGCTTCTGGAGCAGTTAACGATACACCAGCTTCAAGTTCGCCAGATGATAAAATGGTACCATCGGCTACAAACTGATAAGAATATGTTGTAGGAGCAGGAGGAGTAGAGCCTTCAACAGTTAATGTTGCAGAGACATTTTCAAACGTATGACCAATATTATTTTCATCTGTAAATTTGATACCAGTCAACTTAATATCATAAACACCTCCCCACAGATTGTCATCTGCTTTTAGTTCAATTGAAAACAGCGTACCACTGTTACCCCATGTTGTATCACCAGACATTGAGGTACAAACCAATTTTACAACATTTCCTATTACATTGTAACTAAAAGTATGACTCTCCTCAAGTCTGTCAGTCTTCGTTGGTGCAATTTTCCCTTTCGGATTATACACAGGAGAAATACCATTGGGAAGTTCAATGTCCATTTGGAAACCCTTGTATTGAACTTCATTTACCAATTCTATCGGCAAATAGAATTTATCACCTGCAGAAATTTCTGCCGACTGAATAACAACTCTGTCTTCAGCCTTTACCTGCATACCCAATAGAGTAAACAGGATGGTTAATAATAACCGAAACTCTTTCGTTCTCATACTCATTAGATATTAGTTCGTATTATTTTGAATTTTAGGATTTTAAGGACTTTTAGGGCACAATTATCTATAATGCGGCAAATATACGAAATATCTTTTAAACTTCCAACTTTTTTCACACTTATTTTCGCAAACAGACCAAATTTGTTCTTCTATGAAACAACACATGTAGACATCACACCTTAAAGTAACTACTGAGTAAAAAGAGAATGCGCCTCGATATAAGACGCATCCTCAAAATATGCCGATAAAGCATGAGAATCTCATGCTTTATTTTCACTTTATCACGACCTTTTTTCCTTTCTCAATCAGAAGTCCCTTTGTATGCTTCCCTACCCTTCGACCTCGTAAGTCATAGAGGTTGGAGAACTTAGATTGGAGGTTGGAGATTTGGGCTATCGAAGTAAGGTCTGTGAGCAGCTCACGCTGACCATCCATAGTGACGAAAACGGCACGATCGATATTCGGCTGAGCATTCCCCTGCCCAATCAAGTTCAGGCGAATCATTTTATCCCAGGCATCTGGCAGAGCCATGTTACTCATTGACCATACTACCACACGGTAGCTACCATCAGGCAACATATTATAAGCCAGTTCATGACTATCCCCTGCTATATCAGTCAGAG
>Ga0247608_10002167_pt1 | contig 25270 bp, 31 predicted proteins | sample 176DNAGHGlowgp2_FD_193490 | JGI IMG/M metagenome (GOLD analysis project Ga0247608, IMG submission 193490) | Sheep rumen microbial communities from Palmerston North, Manawatu-Wanganui, New Zealand - 1766 DNA GHGlow gp2 | ecosystem: Host-associated > Mammals > Digestive system > Stomach > Rumen ... | reverse complement strand
TTAATAAGTTTTATATTTGACAAAAAAATAGTATAAATTTTCCAAAAAAATACTCTAATTTGGTTGACATATCATAAGAAAAGTGATAGAATAGTAAAGCGTATAATAAGTGAAAATATGTTTTAAACATAAATCTAATTAAGAATGGCTGGAGGTGTATTTAAATGGCAGCAAAAGGAGCTAGAGAACCAATAATTTTAGCTTGTTCAGATTGTAAAAGAAGAACTTATACAACAAGTAAGAACAAGAAAAATAACACAGACAGATTGGAAATAACTAAATATTGTAAATTCTGTGGAAAACGTACTACACATAAAGAAACAAAATAATCTTTAGGGAGGAATTAAGATGGCTAAAGAAAAAGAAAGTAAAGTAAAAAATGAAAACAAACACTTTATGAAAGATGTTAAGGCAGAACTAAAAAAAGTTACATGGCCTACATCAAAACAAATGGTTAACAATGTGACTGCTGTACTTGTTATAGTATTAGTAACAGCTGCAATTGTATTTTGTTTAGATTTTGTTTTTGGTGCAATGAACAAATATGGTGTAGACAAATTAAAAGAGCATGTTCAATCAAACAATCAATCTCAAACACAAGTTGTAGAAAATAAGGACAATAATGAAAGTTCAGAAAACAACAACGAGAATGATGCTAATGTTGAAAATACAGAAAATGCTGAAAATACACCAGTTGAAGAATAAGGCTATTCTTAACAGAAAAAATATGAATAGAATAAATAAATTATAAAGTTTATTTATATTTAGAAATATTTGAAGAAGGAGGCTAAAACTGTGTCTCAAGATAGTAAAGAATTAACTCCAAAGTGGTATGTTGTACATACGTATTCTGGTTATGAAAACAAGGTAAAAACAGATTTAGAAAAAACTGTAAAAAATAGAGAACTAGAAGATTATTTCTTTGAAATAGTAGTTCCTATGGAAGAACAAATAGAAATTAAAGATGGAAAGAAGAAAACTAACTTAAAGAAAGTTTTCCCAGGTTATGTTTTGATTAAAATGATTGTAACAGAAGCTACTTGGTATATCGTAAGAAATACAAGAGGCGTTACAGGATTTGTTGGTTCAGGAACTGATCCAATTCCACTTACTGATGAAGAAATCAGAAATATGGGATTTGAGAAAATTGAAGTTAATGTTGATTACAATGTTAATGATTCAATAAGAGTTATAGATGGACCATTAAAAGATTTCGTTGGTGTTGTCCAAGAAATCAATAAAGAAAAACATAAAGTAAGAGTTTTAGTTTCTATGTTTGGAAGAGAAACTCCAGTAGAATTGGAATTTTCACAAGTACAAAAAGTTTAGTTTTTGTGAAGGTGAATATCCAATTACAATTAACTAGGTTAATAATTTAAATTTATATAAATTATTTTGACAATATATTAGACTAAAAGGAGGTGCAATTAGAAATGGCAGAGAAAGAAGTTAGCAATATAATCAAATTACAAATACCTGCAGGTAAAGCTACACCAGCTCCACCAGTAGGTCCAGCATTAGGTTCAAGTGGTGTTAACATTATGCAATTCGTTAAAGAATTCAATGATAGAACAGCTAATCAACCTGGAATGATAATCCCAGTTGTTATTACTGTATACAAAGATAAATCTTTCGAATTTATAACAAAAGTACCACCAGTAGCTGTTTTAATCAAAAAAGCTGCTAAAATCGAAAAAGCTTCAGGAAAACCTAACATGGATAAAGTTGCAACAATTACAAAAGCACAAGTTAAGGAAATTGCTGAACAAAAAATGCCAGACTTAAATGCCGCATCATTAGAAGCAGCAATGAGTATGGTAGCTGGAACAGCTCGTTCTATGGGTGTTGTTGTTTCAGACTAATTTATTTCTTAAATATTATAAATAGGAAATAAATAATTATTAAAAATTGGGAGAGTGAATAACTCGTTAGAACCAAAGGAGGTAAAAAATGAAAAGAGGAAAAAGATATCTTGCAGGTGAACAACTTGTAGATAAATCAAAAGTTTACAGTGCAAAAGAAGCTTTAGAAACAATTGAAAAAATGCCTAAAGCAAAATTTGATGAAACTGTAGAACTACATGTAAAATTAGGTGTTGATTCAAAACACGCTGACCAACAAGTTAGAGGTACAACAGTACTTCCACATGGTACAGGTAAAACATTAAAAGTATTAGTTTTTGCTAAAGGACCAAAAGCTGAAGAAGCTGTTAAAGCAGGAGCAGATTTTGTTGGAGCAGAAGAATTAATACCAAAAATCGAAAAAGAAAACTGGTTTGACTATGATGTTATAGTTGCTACTCCAGATATGATGGGTGTAGTTGGTAGATTAGGTAAAGTTTTAGGACCAAAAGGTTTAATGCCTAACCCAAAATCAGGAACAGTAACAATGGATGTTACTAAAGCTATTAATGAAATTAAATCTGGTAAAGTTGAATATAGATTAGATAAAACTAATATTATTCACTTAGGATTTGGTAAAGTTTCATTTGGTGCAGAAAAATTATTAGAAAACTATGATGCAATTATAGGTGCAATCATAAAAGCTAAACCAGCAGCTGCTAAAGGACAATACATTAAAAGCGTTGCTATTTCTACAACAATGGGACCAAGCATGTATATTGATCAAAAATAATTTATAAATTTATATAGCCAAAGAAAGTAGGCAGAAAAGTAAGTCCTACCGAGGCAAACATAATATGAGCGGATTTATCCAATCTATGTGTGCCTCAGTCTAAGGCATATATAGATTGGATTTTATTATTATATTGCATATTTTATTATGCAATTGCACAATTTGTAGGAGGTGAACTAATTAAAATGGCAAGTGAAACTATTTTAAAACAAAAGGAAGCACAAGTTAACGAATTAGCTGAAAAATTTAAAGAAGCTAAAGTTATACTTTTAACAGATTACAGAGGAATAAATGTAGCTGATGATACAAAATTAAGAACAGACATCAGAAATGCAAATGCTCAATACAAAATTATTAAAAATAATATAGTAAGAAGAGCTTTAAATGCAAATGGTGAAAACGGATTAGATGAATTATTAGAAGGACCTACAGCAGTTATATTTGGTAATGAAGATTACTTAGAACCAGCTAAAGTTATTTATAACTTTACAAAAGGTAATGACTTCTATAAAATCAAAGGTGGTATAATTGAAGGTAAAGTTATGACAGCTGAAGAAATCATCACTTTAGCAAAATTACCATCAAGAGAAACATTATTATCAATGCTTGCAGGTGGATTACTTGGAACTATTTCAAAATTCGCTGTTGCGCTTGATCAAGTTCGTTTACAAAAAGAAGCACAAGCTTAATTCGTATTTAATGAAATGTAAATGTGAGCAATCACTAAGTATAGAGTTGCAGACTTAAACTGCTATTTAAAGAGTCGTGAACTTAAATCACTGTATTATAATTCGAGTTGCATACGTAAATTGCAGGATGTTAAATTATTATAAATATGAAACCTAATTTAGAGGGTTATCATAGATAAAGTGGTTTGACCACAAATAAAATTTTAGGAGGATATAAAAATGAATAAAGAAGAAATGATTGAAGAAATCAAAAAAATGACAGTTGTTGAATTAGCTGATTTAGTAAAAGCTATAGAAGAAGAATTTGGAGTATCTGCAGTAGCAGCTGCAGCACCAGTAGCAGGTGGAGCAGCAGCAGGTGCAGCTGAAGAAAAATCATCTTTTGATGTTGTATTAACAGATGCAGGAGCAAACAAAATCCAAGTAATCAAAGTTGTTAGAGACGCTACAGGATTAGGATTAAAAGAAGCTAAAGAATTAGTTGACGGTGCTCCAAAAACAGTTAAAGAAGGAGCTAGCAAAGACGAAGCTGAAGAATTAAAAGCTAAATTCACAGAAGTTGGAGCTGTTGTTGAATTAAAATAATTTATTGAAAAATTTATTAAAATAAACCTCATTTATGAGGTTTATTTTTTTGCTTTATAGTTGAAAATAAAGGAGTTTTGTGGTATAATAGCGGTTGGTTGTGCTGGAAAGAAGTCACACATTCTAGAATAACTAGTCAGATAAGATTATATTATTGACAACTAATAAATTAGGGTATAAAATGTAGATGTAAAATTATATTAAAAATTATTTTGGAGGACAGAATGAAGATTTTGTTAGATGCAATGGGAGGAGATAATGCTCCTGATGCGAATATAAAAGGAGCTGTTAAAGCAATTAATCAAGTTGAGGCTGAGGTTGTTTTAATTGGTAATGAAGATGTAATTAACAGCAGAATAAAGGAACTATATGGAAAGAATAACATTAAAGATATTTCAGATAGATTAAGTATTAAACATACAACAGAAACAATCGAAATGGAAGATATTCCTACGCAAGCAATTAAACATAAAAAAGATTCATCAATGGTTGTAGGGTTCAATATGCTAAAAAATGGTGAAGGTGATGTATTTATTTCAGCGGGAAATTCAGGTGCATTACTAACAGGTGCAACATTATTGGTTGGAAGAATTAAGGGAATTGATAGACCTGCTATGGCTGGTATTTTACCTGCGTATAAAAGTAGATTATTATTAATAGATTCTGGGGCTAATACAAATTGTAAACCACTTAACTTATTACAATTTGCCCAAATGGCAACAATATATTTAAGCAACACTTTTGGTGTAAAATCACCAAGAATAGGCTTACTTAATATTGGAACTGAAGAGACAAAAGGTAATGAATTAACAAAAGAAACATATAAATTATTAAAAGAAAAATCTGAAGAATACAATATTAATTTTATTGGTAATGTAGAAGGAAGAGATGCTTTTTCTGGTGAAGTTGATGCCATTGTTACAGACGGTTTTACAGGAAACGTTTTCTTAAAAGCTGTAGAAGGTTTAGGAAAATTTGTTAAGAGAAGTTTAACTGAAAGTTTGAAAAAGAATATGATTTCTAAATTAGCAGCAGTTCCATCATTACCTGCAATAAAAAGATTCGCTAAAACATGTGATTACAAAGAATATGGTGGTGCATTATTTTTAGGTGTAAAAAAACCAGTTGTTAAAGCACATGGAAGTAGTGATGAGAAATTGTTTGAATTTACAATAAAACAAGCTGAACAGTTTGTTAAAAATAAAGCTGTTGATAAAATGATTGAAGAATTTGAAAGAATTAATGCACAAAAGCTAGCAGAAGAAAATAAAACTGTAGGTGCGGAATAGTGTATAAAATAAAGAAATTGACTGCTTAGTAAAAATTTTAAAAAACTATTGACTTTTATTCAAACATATAATATTGTTAGATAAACAAAGTAAAATTGTAAATTATAATTGAAAACTTGGAGGGAGGTGAACTTAAGCATGAGTTCAGAAGAAGTTTTTGAAAAAGTAAAAAATATAATTGTTGAGCAATTAGGTGCTACAGAAAGTTCAGTAACAATGGAGGCATCTTTCATAGATGATTTAGGAGCTGATTCTCTAGACATAGTTGAATTAATAATGGCTCTAGAAGAAGAATTCGATACAGAAATTCCAGATGCTGACGCTGAAAAAGTTGTTACAGTTGGTGATGTAGTTGAATACATAAAAGAGCATATTGCTTAATGTACAAAAGAAATTGAAAGGGTAACACCTTTCTTTTTTAAATTTATGGAAAGGAAGAATAATATGGAATTATCAAAATTAGAAGAAAATATTGGATATAAATTTAAAAATATTGAATTGTTGAAAAAAGCTTTAACTCATACATCTTATGCCAATGAAAATCATATTGAAAGTAATGAGAAATTAGAGTTCTTGGGAGATAGTATATTAGAGTTTATTTCAAGTAAGTATATTTATAACAATTATAGCTTCTTAAAAGAAGGAGAAATGACTAAAGTTAGAGCTGATGTTGTCTGTGAAAAAAGTTTACACAAGGTTGCTTTAAAGCATAATTTTAGTGATTTCTTATATTTAGGAAAAAGCCAGCTTATGAGTGGAGAGTCTGTAAGGCCAGCAATTTTAGCGGATAGTGTTGAAGCTGTTATTGCAGCTATTTATTTTGATTCTGGGTTAGATAATGCAGAGAAATTCATTGTTGAAAATTTAAAAGAGGCAATAGATGTAGCAAGTCATCATGTAGGAATGAAAGATTATAAAACAGTTTTACAAGAAAAACTTCAAGTTCATGGTGATGTAGAAATTAAGTATGTTATATTGGAAGAAAAAGGTCCTGACCATGATAAGACCTTTGTTGCACAGGTTAGTTGTAATGGAAAAAAACTTGCTATTGGTAATGGAAAAAACAAGAAATCAGCAGAGATGGACGCTGCTCATAAAGCTTTAGAAAAGATAAAATAAAAAAGTTATATAAAATAGAAAGGGAGAATGCAGGTGAAGAAAGAATATATAATTCCCATTTTTGTTCCTCATCTAGGTTGCCCTAATGATTGTACTTTTTGTAATCAAAAAAAGATTAGTGGACAGAAAAAGAATATATCTAGTAAAGATGTAAAAGATATAATTGAATATTATCTAAATAATTTTAGGGAATCTAATAGAAAAGTTGAAGTTGCCTTTTTCGGCGGTAGTTTTACAGGAATCGATAAAAGTATTCAAGAGGAATTATTAGAGGCTGCAAATTATTATATAAAACAGGGCAAAGTTGATAGTATAAGAATTTCAACAAGGCCAGATTATATTGATCAAGATGTTTTAGATTTGCTTAAAATGTATAATGTTCAAACAATCGAATTGGGAGTTCAATCAGCTAATGATTATATATTAAATAAATGTAAAAGAGGTCATAGTTTTGAAGATGTAAAGAAAGCATCAAAATTGATTAGAAAAAACAAATTTAAATTAGGTCATCAAATGATGGTAGGTTTACCTGAAAGTACTAGAAACGATGAAATTGAAACAGCAAAAAAACTTATAAAATTACATCCAAAAATGATTCGTATATATCCTGTTTTAGTAATAAAGGATACTAAATTAGCTGAAGATTATTTAAATGGCAAATACACTCCAAATACGCTTGAACAAGCTGTGGAAACGTGTGCAATTTTGCTTAAAATGTTTAATAAGAAAAAAATAGATGTTATTAGAATAGGGTTACAAAGCACAGATGAAATATGTAATCCTGAAATCGAGGGAAGTCAAGTGGTTAGTGGACCTTATCACCCAGCTTTTAGACAATTGGTTGAAAGCAGAATTTGTTATGATGAATTTTTGAAAAAAATACATAATCTTAATAACAAGGTAAAAGTTATTAAAGTTCGTGTAAATAGCCATTTAATTAATAATTTTGTTGGCCATAAAAGAGAAAATTTAAAAAGGATTAAAGAATTATATGATGTTGACATTGTAGTCGAGCCGGATGATTCAGTTAAAACATATGCTGTAAGAAAAATTGTATAGTTTTATTATGAATAATATTGTTGATTTTTGGAAAACCTTTTAATAGGTGATAAATGTGTGGAAGGTTGTTTGTAAAAAACAATTTATAGATTTTTTAATAACCAGTGCAGGGCTTGTAGTGGGGTCATTTATTATGGCTTGTTCTACAGCCTTTTTCTTATTACCAAATAAGCTTTCAACGGGAGGATTTTCTGGACTATCTACTATAGCATATTATTTTTTTAATATTCCGCTAGGAACGGTCATGTTTATTTTGAATTTACCATTATTCTTTGTAGCATTTTTCAGGGTTGGAAAAAAATTTGTATTAAAGTCTATTATTGGAACTTTTTTATTGTCTATGTTTATAAATATTTTGGAACACTTTCCGGCTATTACTACAGATAAATTTTTAGCATGTATTTATGGTGGTATTATCATGGGAATAGGTACAGCAATAATTTTAAAGGTTAATGGCTCTACAGGCGGAAGTGACTTGTTATCATATGTAGTTCGCTCTTTTAATGATAAATTTAAGTCGGGTGACTTAATTATTTGGGTTGATACGGGTATTATTATTTTAAGTATTTTTGTATTTAATGAAATAGAAATTGGTCTATATTCAGCAATTGCTATATTTTTGATGGGAAAAATGATAGATATAGTCTTTGAGGGAGTTAATTTTACTAAGGTTATGTTTATTGTTTCGGATAATTACAATGAAATTGCAAAGATTGTTGGAGAAGATGTTCAAAGAGGAAGTACAGGAATTTATGCAAAGGGAATGCATTCTAATGAGGATAAAATGATGCTTTTATGCGTTGGAAAAAGAGGAGAAATTGTTCGAATAAAAAAGATTGCTACAGATATTGATAAAAAGGCATTTATTGTTATTTTTAATGCAAGAGAAGCGTGGGGAAAAGGGTTTGAAAAAGAGCTTTTAAATATAAATAAAAATATTAATAAAAAAACATAAAAATATGGCAAAAAGGCTTGATTTTATCAAGTCTTTTTGATATAATAATGTCTGTTAAAACACACATAAAGCTAGTTTGAAAAGGTGTGCTTGTAAAAATTTAATCAATTACAAGTCTTTGAAAAATGTTTGAAACTTTATGGAGGTAAAAACAAAAAGGGAGGAAATTAAAATGGCAGTAGTTGCAATGAAACAATTACTAGAAGCTGGTGTTCACTTTGGACATCAAACAAGAAGATGGGATCCTAAAATGGCTGAATACATATTCCAAGCTAGAAATGGTATTCACATTATAGATCTTCAAAAAACATCAAAAAAATTAGATGAAGCATATGACTTCATGAGATCACAAGCAGAAGAGGGAAAAACAGTTCTATTTGTTGGAACAAAAAAACAAGCTCAAGACTGCATGAAAGAAGCTGCTGAAAAAAGCGGTATGTACTATGTAAATCAAAGATGGTTAGGTGGAATGCTTACAAACTTTGAAACAATTCAAAAAAGAGTACAAAGATTAAACGAATTAGAAACAATGCAAGAAGATGGTACTTTCGAAGTATTCTAAAAAAGAAGTTATTCTATTAAAGAAAGAAATGGAAAAACTAGAAAAGAACTTAGGTGGAATTAAAGATATGAAAGAAATTCCAGGAGTTTTATTTGTAGTAGATCCTAAAAAAGAAAGAATAGCAATTTTAGAAGCTAGAAAATTAAACATTCCAGTTGTTGGTTTAGTTGATACAAACTGTAACCCAGAAGATGTTGATTATGCTATTCCAGGAAACGACGATGCTATTCGTGCTGTAAGCTTAATAGCTGATTGTATGGCAAATGCTATAATCGAAGGAAGACAAGGTGAATCTTTTGAAACATCTGCAGAAGATGCAAATGCTGAAGAAGTTACAGAACCAGAAAGTATTGAAGAAGTTGTAGAAGCAACTGAAGAATAATAAATACATTGATTTTGAAAGAGTGGGGCTTTCTTGCTCTACTCTTTTTTGCCAACAGGGACGGTTCTGGTTGGCAATAAAAAAATAATTGCCAATCAGAACCGTCCCTGTTGGCAAAATTTAAAGGAGGAATTTAAAGATGGTAACAGCAAGCCAAGTTAAGGATTTAAGAGAAAAAACAGGTGCAGGTATGATGGACTGCAAAAAAGTTTTAACAGAAACAGACGGAGATATGGAAAAAGCAATTGAATTATTACGTGAGAGAGGAATTGCTAAAGCTGCTAAAAAATCAAGCAGAGTTGCAGCTGAAGGTTTAGTTGCAGCATATGTTTCAGAAGACGGAAAAGTTGGAGCAGTTGTTGAGGTAAATGCTGAAACAGACTTCGTTGGTAAAAACGAAGAATTTAGAAAATTCGTAAATGATGTTGCAAAACAAATCGTTGAAAAAAATCCTGCAAATGTAGAAGATTTATTAGGACAAGAATCAATTGCAGAAGCTGGAAAAACAGTACAAGAAGTTTTAACAAACAAAATTGCTACAATTGGTGAAAATATGTCTATAAGAAGATTTGAAAGATTTGAATCAAATGGTATAGTTGGAAGCTACATCCACGGAGAAGGAAAAATTGGTGTTTTAGTAGATATGGAAAATGCAACACCAGAATTAGCAAAAGACATTTGTTTACAAATTGCTGCTGCTAAACCAGAATTCTTAAATAGAGAATCAGTTACACCTGAAAGAGTAGCTAAAGAAATGGAAATATTAAAAGCACAAGCTATGAATGAAGGAAAACCAGCTGAAATAGCTGAAAAAATGGTTCAAGGTAGAATTAATAAATTCTATGGAGAAATTTGTTTATTAGAACAAGAATTTGTTAAAGATCCAGATATAAAAATTAACAAATTATTAGAATCTAAAGGAGCAAAAATCAACAGTTTTGCAAGATTAGAAAAAGGTGAAGGAATCGAAAAAGTAGAAGAAAACTTTGCCGAAGAAGTTGCAAAACAAATAAAAATGTAATTTATTTATAATAATTTATGACCGGCGAAAGTTGGAGATTATGCAAACATGGGAGAGCCAAACTGCGCACTCCACTTCATGTCAATATATTAAATCTGTTTGCATATTCTCCAACTTTTGCTTATTCTACTATTATAAAAATACATTTCCAAAATAATTAAAATGAGGTAATATATGGAAAAGATAAAAAAAGTTAGTGTGTATTTATGGGCAGTTGTTTTAGTTCTTGTTGATCAGGTTACAAAGCTTGCTATTATTAATAATATAAAAGATAAATCTATTACTATTATAAAAGGTATTTTAAATTTTACATATTGTGAGAATAAAGGGGTGGCTTTTAGTATAGGAAATGGCCATGTTCCTGTGTTTATTGTGGTTAATTTGATTATCATTTGTGGATTAACAGTGTATTATGAAAAGAATAAAGATGAGTTCAAAGGCTTTTTAAGTAAAATATTTTTTACAATGGTAATTGCTGGTGGTGTAAGTAATTTATTTGATAGAATTATTAGAGGGTTTGTTATTGATTTTGTAGATGTTAGTGATTTCTTTAATTTTGCAATTTTTAATGTTGCTGATATTTTTATTGTCATTGGTATTATTGGATTGGCTTTAAATTTTATATTCCAAGGAATTAAAATTTCTAAGAAATAAGCATTTTTTTAGTTATAGAAAATCGATAAAAGGAGGGAAATTGAATGGATAAATTAATAGTTAATGCAGAATCTGTTGGGGAAAGATTGGATGCTTACATAGCTTCTAAATTAAATAGTATATCAAGAACTAATGTTAAGAGGTTGGTTGAAGATGGAAACATAGTTGTCAATGGTAGAGTACAAAAGGTATCATATAAAGTTCAAGAAAATGACGAAATTAATGTAGAAATACCTGAAGCAAAAGAATTAGACATACAGGCCGAGAATATTCCAATTGAGGTTATCTATGAAGATTCTGATATAATTGTGGTAAATAAACCAAAAGGGTTGGTTGTTCATCCTGCTAATGGAAATTGGGATGGTACATTGGTAAATGCTATTATGGCTATATGTAAAGATAGTTTATCTGGAATTGGTGGAGAAATTAGACCTGGAATTGTTCATAGATTGGATAAAGATACATCAGGGTTATTGATTATAGCTAAGAATGATAAAGCACATTTGAATATGAGTGAACAAATAAAAAATAGAGAGGTTAAAAAGATATACTATGCTTTAGTAAGGGGTGTAATACCTGAAAATGAAGCAACAATAAACATGCCTATAGGAAGAAGCACTAAGGATAGAAAGAAAATGGCTGTAACTAAAGATGGCAAAGAGGCAATTACACATTTTAAAGTTATTGAAAGATTTCCAAAATATACTTTACTAGAAGTCAAAATTGATACTGGTAGAACACATCAAATAAGAGTTCATCTAAGCGAAATTGGATATCCTGTCGTAGGGGATGAGGTATACTCAAATGGGAAAAATGAATTTGGAGTTCATGGACAATTATTACATGCTAAAAGCTTGGATTTTAAACATCCGATTACAGGGAAACAAATGCATTTAGAAGCTGAGCTTCCTGAAGAGTTTTCAAATGTATTAAAAAGATTGAGGGGATAGTATGGAAGAAATGAGATTGCAAAAGTTTTTAGCTAACAGTGGAATTTGTTCGAGAAGAAATGCAGAAAAACTAATACTTGAAGGTAAAGTTAGCGTAAATGGAAGAATAGTGACGGAACTAGGAACTAAAGTAAATCCTGAAAAAGATATTGTTACATATAATGGAAATGAAGTAAAACAAGAAGAAAAACACTTTTACATATTGTTAAATAAGCCAGTTGGGTACGTTACAACTGTTAAAGAACAGTTTGGAAGACCTACTGTAATAGATTTGGTAAAAGGTATAGATGCTAAATTAGTACCAGTAGGAAGACTTGATATGTACACATCAGGAGCACTTATTTTAACTAATGATGGAGACTTTGTATATAAAGTTACCCATCCGAAAAATGAGGTTGAAAAGACTTATAATGCGACTGTTAAAGGAATTGTTAGCAATGAAGATGTTATAAAGCTTAAAAATGGGGTAGAAATTGAAGACTATGTTTCTGGAAAAGCTAAGGTTAAGATATTAAAAACGGATGAACAGAAAAAGATTTCAAGAATTCAAATTACAATTCATGAAGGAAAAAATAGAGAAGTTAGAAAAATGTGTGAAGCAGTCGGAAAACCTGTTATATCATTACATAGGTCAAAAATAGGAAATATCGAAGTTAAAAATTTAAAAATAGGAACATGGAGATACTTAAGTGACAAAGAGGTAAATTCATTGGTAAAATAAGAGAAAATGTCCAATGCTGTGAAAAAACGGCATATATGCGGATGTGTCCTTGATTGTATAGAAATTTTTTCAAAATCTATTGTAAAAAAAACGCATTAATTATATAATGAAGAAAACTAAGGAAAAAGGGGTGTACCAATGGAATACCAAAGATTTATGCCAGAAGGATGGAGTATAAGCGAATTTGATTTAACAAAAGATCAACTAACTAATGCAATATCTACAGGTGAAATTTTGCAAGCAAAAGTAAATAAATGTGATGCAAATTATAATTTATATGTGGATTTAGGAAATAATTTAACAGGTGTAATACCAAGAGAAGAAGTAGAAGCGGTTAATATTGATGAAACAGGATTTCCAAAACCAAATATTTGTACAAGTAAAGTAAATAGATATGTTCAATTTAAAGTTAAAGATATAGATTCAAAAAATAATTATATTTTATCAAGAAAATCAGTTGGTAAGGATGCTTTAAATTGGATTACGACTGAATTACAAGAAGGTATGGTTGTAAACGGAATTGTAAAAAGTATGCAACCATATGGTGTTTTTGTAGAAATAGGTGGAGGAATTGTGGGGTTATTACATATAGAGGATATTTCGATTGCAAGAATAAAAACTCCAGCCGAGAGATTAAAAATAGGGCAAAAAATTAATGTAATGATAAAATGTATAGATAGAAAGCTTGAAAGAGTAATTTTAACATATAAAGAGCTATTGGGAACTTGGGAGGATAATGTTAAAGATTTTAGTGAAGGCGAAACTGTTACAGGAATTGCAAGAGAAACTGAAAAGTCTAAAAACGGAATCTTTGTAGAATTAAAACCAAACTTGGTTGGAATGGCTGAATATAAAGATGGAATAGAATATGGACAAAATGTGGATGTTTATATCAAAAAAATTATTCCAGATAAGAAAAAAATAAAATTACTTTTTGTATAATATTTTTATAAAAATTGTTTATGTATATATTAAAAATTATTTTTAATATATTTTATAAAATTTTAAATTAAAATTTTAGGAGGTTTAAGTTATGGTAAACGATAATGAAATCAAAGCTACAGTATCACCATTTGCTATCAGAGAAGGTGAAATAAAAACATTTGATGGTAAAGATGGTTATGTATCAATGAATCAAATAGTACATAAGATAAACATAGGTCATATTAATGATATTCATTTTGAAATTTTAGATTTAGTAAATGAATTTGAATTTATTACATCTAGACAATTATTTCAATTATTAGAATGGAAAGGAATAGAAGTTAAATCTCAAGATAAATTAAATAATAAATTAGATCAATTAGTACGTTCTAAAATATTAACAAGATATTATTTTAATTCAGAAGATGGTAAAGGTATTTATAGAATTTATTGTATGGAAAAAATGGGAAAATACTTATTAACATCAAGAGAGAAAGAGTGCAAATGGCAACCAAGTGATAATGCTAAGCCGGTTCCAATGATTAAGAAACGTTTAGCAGGAAATCAAACAATTATTGCATATTTAAGAAAAGTTAAAGCTTTTGATAGCTATGTTGCAAAACCAAGTTTAACAGCAAAAGTTGCTGGTAAAACATTTAAAGCAACAGGAGGAAGTATTAAATTAACAAAAGCTTCTAAATCAATAGATTTTGTTTTTGAGGTTATAAGAAGGGAAGATGACTGGAAGAAAAAATTAGTTGAAAAAATGAGATTATATAAGGACTTCTATGATAATTTTGTTCCAGGTGATTCAGGATTCCATAACCTTCCACAATTAATTATTATTTGTGAAGATGATAAACACATAGCAGAAACATTTAAAGAGATAGTAATGAATAAAGTGGAAATAGATAAAATTAAATTATATTTTACTACAGATTTACGTCAAAATGAAGAAAGCTTGGATAAAACTTTAGTTGGATTTAAAGTTGATGAGAAAAGTGGAAAATATAAGATGGAAGCTGTTCAAGTTAAATTATTAGGTATGTAGTTATAAAGTGAACTAAATATAATTTTAATATAGAAAAATACCATCTAGACTTATAAAGTTTAGATGGTATTTTTTTATTGTTATCTATTAATGTTTATATTGTTTTTTACAACAGCATCTTCGATATCTGTTTCGAAAACTGAATCTGTATAATCTGTTCTGATAGGGTCTAATTCTAATTCTGTTTCATCATCTTCTGAGAAACTATTAAGTATAGGCTTTTTCTTGAATTTATTAAATTTGCTTGATGATTCTCCATCTGGAGTACCTGAAGCGTTATTTGAAAACTTAGTAAAGTTAAACTTCTTAACATCATGTTTTTCTTTATATTTTGCTTCAACGAAATCTAGGTTACCAATACCGTTTTCATATTTTCCGCCATCACCCATAATCTTGTATAAACATTGTTTGAATTTAGTACTTTGGACTTTTCCAGGTTTGTATCTAATATCTGGACCATATTTTGCGGTTGCACTAGAAGCGTAAGCATCTTTTGCAAAGTCATAATTTTGGCTAATTCTCCATTTTTTCTCTTCACCAATTTCTTTACTCCACCATTCATTATCTTCTGGAGTGTTATTTCCGAAAACAACTTTGTTTGCACAGTTTGCGATAATTGTGTTTCTGTAACGTTTGTTTTCTACATTTAATTGGTCTAAGTTTTGTGCAGATATAACAGTACCAATTCTATACTTTCTGTACATTGTAAATATTGCTTCTGTTTGAGCACATATGAAATCTGGAAATTCATCTATATATAAGAAGTGAGGGATACGTGTGTTTTCATTTCCTGGTCTTCTTAATACAGCATATTGCATTGATAATATAAAGAATAAACCGAATGCTTTATGAGCAGATGCTCCTAAATCTCCACGTCTTGTACATAGTAATGTTACTTCACCATTAGCTAATGCATCATCAAAATTAATATTGTTTGTTCTATTACATAATATATTTCTTATACCTGGATAACGTAGTAAGTTATCTAATAATGTACTTGCTGAATATACATATTTTTCTGTGTTTTCTCTTCCTGCACCTTTAGAATAGAAATTCTTTTTAAAGTAAGAAAGTAGTACAGCGTATTTTTTAGCAAGTTCTTCATCTTGTTGAAGTTCTCTACACATATACTCAACAAGGTTGAAATCGTTTAACATGCTTAACATATCTTCAAGTGTTGGTAATTCACCATCATGCATTCTTGGATACATTTCTTTTAATAATATTGATAAGTTTTCTATTACTTGATATGAGTATGTATTTTCATAAGCTACATCTACAGATGAACCTGCACCATGTGCTAATCCTTTTAAAACAGTTGAAATAGCAACTGCTGTTTGCATAGGATCTTCATATGCAAATGGGTTTAATCCAGGAGAATCTGGACTTTTTGGATCAACAAGATTTACTTTTATTTTGTATGCTTTTGCGATATTTAATATATGAGAAGTTGATTCAAAATCAGGAGCAATATAAGTTATACCTAAATTTCTGTATGTAACATTATCTGATGAGATATTATAAATCATTTTCTTCATATATGATTGGAATATACGTACTTTTGATTCTTTTGGCTTAATCATATTTAAGTTAAAGTTATTATTTATATAATCATTATCATAAGGACATGTTAATGATGCAATTCCAGTTTTCAATGTAACAAATGCTAATTCTTTACTTGTTTCTCTATATTGATATTTTTTGTCAATGTCTCTTGCTATCATAGGTTCGAATATTAATGAAGTTTTTCCAGAACCTGAAACACCAACTACTAACATTGATTCAAAACGTTTTTTCTCAGAAATTTTTACTGTTTTTCCAGTTCTACTATCTACACATAATTGTATTTCACAAGTATGTGGACCAATATCTGTTTTCTTAGGTGCTAGACTGATACCTTTATATTCGTAAATACCTTCAAGTTTTGCAGATGTATCATTAATATCAGTGTAAATTAATTTGAATATAACTCCAGCAGACATTAATGGTAAGTATAAAGCAGTCCAACAAAATGCAGGTTTTATTAAATAACTAAATTCTGTTGCAATTTTTGGATAATGTGGAAGTGAAAGCAATACTAGCCATCCTGCCGCATTTAACCATTGAGTAAGCATTGAGATTACTAATATATATAATGCAACAATGTAAGTGTATAAAAATGACACTTTCATTTTTTGAGATTTAACAAACTTAGAACTACATGAAAATAGGAACGCGAATACAGGACAAGCAAATGCTAAAGTATATTGTATAGGGTTCCAATAACTAGATGGTAATCCAGTAAATATCATGATTAATAAATCTACAAATCTATCTACAACTAAATATATAGTTATTAAAGTTAAAATATATGTGAAAAATGTGTTTCTATCTGTTTTTAGCTTTTTTAATAATTTATCTAATAATTTCAAAATTTTCACCACTTTCATACGAAAATCATATACATATATTATCCTACAAAATCGGGAAAAAATCAAGAGTTTTGGGGAAATTTGACAAACTTTTTGATTGAAAACAGAAATTCTAAAATGAGAATAGATATAATTTCAAAATTTAAAAAAAGAGAACTAAATGTCTAAGTCATAAGTCTAATAAATAAAATGAGTAAAAATACTTGAAAAATATGAATAATATTAATATAATTTAATAGATTGAAATAAAAGGGAAAAGAAAGGAAATATAATGATAGCGAATAATAGTGGAACAAGAAAAACGGTAAAAAAAGAGAGCTTTATGCAGGGAGTACTTGCATTAATGTTTTCACAAGTATTTATAAAATTATTAGGATATATATATAGATGTTATTTAACGAATAAACAGGGTTTTGGAGATTCAGGAAATGCGATTTATAGTGCGGGCTATAATATTTATGCATTGCTACTTACCATTTCATCGATAGGAGTACCAAATGCGGTTTCAAAATTGATTTCCGAGAGGGTAACATTGGGAGATTCTAAGGGAGCTCATAGAATATTCAAAATTGCAATTGCAACATTTTCTGTTATTGGTTTAATTGGAACTCTATTTTTGTTTTTAGGAGCAAAATCAATAGCGGGAATGATGAGAACACCTGAGGCAGAAATGGTTTTAGTCGTATTATCACCATCACTATTTTTTGTTGCAGTATGTTCAGTGTTTAGAGGATTTTTCAATGGTCAATCTAAAATAAAAGTTACAGCAAACTCACAATCACTTGAGCAGGTATTTAAAACAGTTTTTACAATTGTTATTGTTGAATTAGTTTTTGTTTTTTCTGGTGCGAATACACCGATTATGGCAGCAGGTGCGACAGTTGCAACAACTTTATCAACTATGATGAGTTTCTTCTATTTATATACATATTATAGATTTCATAGAAGAGAAAAGTTAGTTAATGGGCCTGTACTTAAAAACTCACCTATTGCTAACAAGAGTATGCTACAAATTGTAAAAGCAATTTTATGGGTTTCTATACCAATGTCTTTAAGTGCAATTTTAACAACATTAAATAAAAATATAGATTCTTTTACTGTTATGAATTTACTACAAAGATTTTTAACGTATGATGAGGCTAAAGTTCAATATGGAATATTAAGTGGAAAAGTAGAGCTTTTAACAAGTTTACCATTAGCATTTAATGTTGCGTTTGCAACAGCATTAGTACCAGCAATTACATCAGCAAAAGCAAATGGTGATATTCAAAAAGGCGTTAAAAGAATAAAATTCTCATTATTAACTACAATTGTTATAGTATTGCCATGCGTTGTTGGTATGGTTGTATTTGCTGATCCAATTCTGAAATTATTATTCCCTAATGCACCACAAGGGGCTTTTATAATGCAAGTATGTGTTCTTGCAACAATATTTACAGCAATGGAACAAACAATAAATGGAGCTTTGCAAGGACTAGGAAAAATATTTGTTCCAGCTGCAGCATTAACAATAGGTGTTTTACTAAAATTAATTTTGAATCTAATTTTAGTACCAATTCCAACAGACGTTTTTCCATTAGGAGGAGCTGTGGGAGCAGCATTTGCTACAGATGTATGTCATTTTACTGCATTTTGGATTGTATTTACGGTTTTGAAAAAAACTATAAGAATGAAAACAAGTTTCTTAAGATTAATTGCTAAGCCATTAATTGCTTCAGGAATGATGGCAGTTGTTTCATATGGAGTATTTATACTATTGAAGAGTATAATAGCTGTTAAATTGGCTACAATAATAGCATTAATTGTAGCAGTTATTGCATATTTATTATCTATATTAATATTAAAAGTTTTCAGTAAAGAAGACATATTAATGTTGCCATATGGACAAAAGATTTTTGCAATTTTAGTAAGATTTGGAATATATAAGCAAAAATAAAGTAAAAAAAAGAAGGAATTTATATAACTTTGGCGAATAATGATAATAGTAGCGGGAGAAAACAAGCTACATATAACTTATAGGAGGTAATGTATAATGAACAAATCTGATTTAATCGCGGCTATCGCTGCTAAAACAGGAGAAACAAAGAAAAGTGCTGAAGCATCAGTAAACGCATTTGTAGAGGTTGTTACAAAAGCATTAACAAAAGGAGACAAAGTTCAATTAGTAGGATTTGGTTCTTTTGAAGTAAGAAAAAGAGCAGCTAGAAAAGGAAGAAACCCACAAACTAAAGAAGAAATAAAAATACCAGCATCTAAAGCTCCAGTTTTCAAAGCAGGAAAAGCTTTAAAAGATGTTGTTAACAAAAAATAGTTTATAATGAAATTTATATATAATATGAATTCATATAAAAGATATAGTCGCGTGTCGGCTATATCTTTTTTAAATTTTTTTGAAATAGGTATTGACAAATTGTGGAATAGCATATATAATAAGTCTTGTCGTAAGGACAAATACCAGTTCATTATAAATATGAAACATGCAGATGTGGCGGAACTGGTAGACGCACAGGACTTAAAATCCTGCGGTTGAATAAACCGTGCCGGTTCGATTCCGGCCATCTGCACCAATGAATTTAAAAAGTAGGTACTTGTACCTACTTTTTATTATGCCAAAAATTTGCTAGAATCATTATTTTTGAGAAATATCTAAATTTGTAAATGTATATAGATATATTAAAAAAGTATCTGCGTTACTGTACATATTCAATTTGAAGTGAAAAAATAAATGTAGACACGAAATTTCTACATTTATTTTTTCTTATTCCATATAAGCGTTTAGTTTCCCTTCAACTCTTTTTTTAGGAGAGTTTTTACATCATGTTTTTTCATAACATTGTTTCTTACCGTTTTATAGAGCCACATTTTAGCTCGTATTCTAGGATAGTTTCCACAGCAGATTTTGCCATGGCTACATCCTTTTTCATCGATTAAATCGATTGTAAAACCATCATTGTCAATGTCTTTCCATGTCCATCCCTTAGGAAAAGTAATCTGCGTTTCTTCACCTTGGGGTTCAAAATTAAAACCCAGTTTTTCAAAAGCAGCTTGATCATACGGAATAATATCCATTATTTTTACAACTCTAGAATTATCTTTCATAATGTTAACCTCCTTAAGATGTTTGAAAGTTGTTAAATAATATTGGTGTATTTTAATTATACTATATTTAATATATTATGTCAATTGCGTTGCGGGAATATAGACGATGATATATTTTAATTAAACTTAGTAGCATTTTAGAACAAACTGATATAAATTTAAAAATTTATACTACAATTTTTAGTAAATATAATATTTGAAATGAGATGTAACTTTATTTAAAGAATTTTAAATTATAAAATAAACACCTACTACTGTACTATGACTGTACGTGTTAAATATGAAATTTTGAAAATACTGATAAATCAAACAAGTTTAGAATTAAAACTGAAGTGTAACGTTGTCCATCTGCACCAAAGGTGGATTTACTCGAACTCGTGGAAAGCATTGCTATAAGCGAGTTCAAAGAAATCCAAAAAAGAATATCATTAAAAAGTCGATTTACTTCGGCTTATTTTTTTGCTCTTTTTTCGGTGCAGTAGTCCCCATAAAAAAGAAAAATAAATAAACTCGTATATGCACCTTCCTCGCCCTTGACTAACTAAAATTTAGCAACATTTTTAATTGGCAAGCTAGAGATGAACTTTGCTTTGACAAAATTCATAACCCCCTATAAGTTTTGACATTCTATCAAAACTTTGGGGCTCTACGAGGCATTATATAACCAAATTTGCTATCTCAAATTTGATTATATGATAATGTACTTATCAAAGATAACTCCATTAAAAATTAACCTCGACAAATTATATGGGTAGTACCAATTATATAAAGCATAGTAAAAGGAATCTTGTACAAAATAAAAGAATTAAAAAATGAAATATATGATAAAGATAACGGATTTTGGTATAAGCGAGATGTAGATTATTATTTGCCAGAATACTATATAGGAAAAGGATTGTCTCTTGAGGAAGCTACTAGACTAAAAGAACAAAGAATTAAAGAAGATACTGAAAATGTGATTTTAGGCAAATATGGCAGAACAGGGTTAATTATATTAAAACTCACAAGCGAGGCTTATATGCCGAATTATTGATGAATAGAACATTAAATAAACATCTTGCTGAAATAGATAGAACAGCAACCGAAAGAATTAATAGGATTATTAAAGAAATGGCTGAACAAGATAATACAAATGAGCAATTAAAAGAAACAAATAAATTATCGTGGGTTGGTTTGATGAACAACTATAAACATTCTGCTGAGGAGATGGCTTATAATGAGATAATTTTCTCGTAAAAGTATTTTGAAATTTTCTTTTAAAACTATTGTTTTTATTGGGATTGAATTATATACTTTTTACATAAATATAGTAATAATTTCTAAAAAGTTCACAAATAGTTCGTCACATTTGAAATTAACATAAAAAAATGTTATAATATAGGTATCATATATGTATAACGCTACTTATACAGAAAATAAGTTATTAACAATTTTCTGGAGGGGTAGCGTAACCTCCAGAGCATATTACTTAGGAGGTAATAATATGATCGGATTCGGAAAGTACACAAAAAAGGCAGAGCCTGTAACAATCACAAGTCTCACAGATAATCGGCTTGTACAGATTAACCCACAGGAAGATGGTTTCTTTGACGCAGTGATTAATTTCAAGTCAACAAACAGTGACATCAATGCGTTTATTGAGGCTATATCCGAAGTGAAAGCTGCTATGCTTGAACCTTTTTATAAGCCAATATATGATCCATCAGAAGATGGTAATATAATAGATTATCAAAAAGGCAAGAAGCCTGCAGTAGATCACTCCTACAACTGGTGGGTTGAAACCGCATCAAAGATGTCGGCAGTCGATGGTAGACATTGGCACCTTGCAACGGAGTATCAGTATTATGCCTTTTTGGTATGGCTGATTAATCAGTTGGTAAAGAACGGTAAATCTGATGATGTTGCTATTAAAATGGTAGTACTTGACTCGAAAGAGTTAGGACATTACTACGATTCGGAGAATTCAACGGAAGGTGAAGATTTTGAGAATACAGGATCAAGATGTGTCTGCGGGGTTTATGATCTTGCAAATACATATAAAATTCTGAGCTGCTCAAATAAAGAAGCCGGAGGCTTTTGGCTTGGTGGTGGCTATTACGATCACTATGGTAACGACGATCCGCTCGCCGACCTCGACCGTGGTACTTCTGTAGATGATGACCACGGTTATGGCGTAGGTCTGCTTGTGCTTTAAGTAGCACTGCCTACTGAAAAAGAATCCAAAGAGTATGGGACTTGCTTTGCAGGTCCTATATTCATGTATGTAGAGAGGAAAGAAAAATTAAAGATAAAAAGTTGCTATGGTTAACAAGAGAAATATTATTATCGACTGAAGGGATGAAGGGATTGCCATTAGGAAATTATACATCACAAATGTTTGCAAATATTTATTTAAATGAAATTGATCAATATGCAAAACATATGTTAAAGTGTAAGTATTATTATAGATATATGGATGATATTGTGATTTTGTGCAAAAATAAGAAAGTTATGCTAAATTAGCAGTAGTAAATTGAATTAATAAAATGATAAATAAATGTGTGATTTTTCGCATACCTGTTGCGGAATGGCACCAAAGACCAGTATTTTATATACTGGTCTTTATTTTTTTATAAAAATAATATTTATAAATTTTTGTCAAAAAATGTTGAAAAAAATACACACATATGCTACTATTGAATTGTATAAAAATCTATAAATAATAGGGGAGGAAAAAGACATGGTAAAAAACAGAAATATAGTATTACAAATAGTATTAAGCTTAGTAACATGTGGAATTTATGGAATTTATTGGTTCATCACATTAACAGATGATGCTGCAAGAAAAGCTGACGATCCAAACTTCAGTGGTGTTAAAGCTTTCTTATTATCATTTATTACATGTGGAATCTATGGTATTTACTGGTACTATAAAATGGGTAAAACTTTAAAAGCTGCTGGTGATAAAAACGGTGTTGCTATTGAAGATAACTCAGTTTTATACTTAATACTTGGAATATTCGGTCTAGGAATAGTAGGTTACTGCTTAATGCAAAGTGACTTAAATAAAATGGCTGATGTTCAAGCTTAATTTATGAAAAGAAAAGATTATATAATAATTATAATCGTTGTAACTGTAATGGCAATACTAGTTCTAATGGAACGTATTGCCATTCCTTGTATATTTCATAAAGTTACAGGATTATATTGCCCAGGTTGTGGAATAACAAGAGCGATAAGGGCAGGGCTAAAGGGAAATATTAACGAATCTTTCCATAATAATGTATTATTATATACTGTAATCCCCATATTAGGTATAAACGAAGTTATTTATAGATTAACTAATAGGAAATATAAAAAAGCGTATAATTTTATACTAATATTATTATTGATAAGTGCGGGTGTCTTTGCAATTTTAAGAAATATACCTCAATTTTCGTTTTTAGCACCTATAGAATATTAGTAATAAATAAAGGATGTGCAAAGATGTTTGATAATTGGAATGATTTAGAAAAATCAATAAAGGATTGCAAAAAATGTCAATTATGTACAAATAGAACAAATATTGTTTTCGGAGATGGAAATAAACAGGCAGAAGTAATGTTTATTGGTGAAGGGCCAGGTGCAGATGAAGATAGTCAAGGAATTCCATTTGTTGGAAAAGCGGGTCAGCTTATGAATAAAGCTTTTGTTGGAATAGGAATTAATAGAGAAAATGTTTATATAGCTAACATTGTAAAATGTCGTCCACCTTCAAATAGAGTCCCTCATGAAGATGAAGCTAATGCGTGTTTAGATTATTTGAGAAATCAAGTGATTTTGGTAAAACCAAAAATTATAGTACTTTTAGGAAGTACTGCTTTAAAAAATATTTTGGGAAAAGAATTTAGTATAACATCTGCAAGAGGCAAGTGGATTGAAAGAAAAGGAATTATGTACATGCCAACATGGCATCCAGCAGCATTACTTAGAGATGAATCAAAAAAAATTGAATTTTGGCAGGATTTAAATTTAGTTAAGGATATGATAAAGTGTATTGAATAGAAAGGAAATGAAAATATGATATTTGGAAAAACACTAATAACAAAAAAGGTTAAAATTGGTGGAATGAGTTGTAATCACTGCAAATCAAGAGTAGAAAAAGCTTTTTTGGATTTGAAAGATGTAAAATCAATAGAAGTTGATTTGGAGAATAAAATTGCAACCATTGTACTAAAAAAACAACTAAGTAATGATATCATAAAAACTACTATTGAAGATTTAGGTTTTACTTTTGATGGAATTCAAGAATAAAGTAAGTTGTTATTCAAATAATAAGACTATGAGATTATAGTAAAGGTGGTGGCTCAATTTGGATAAAACTATTACTCAGATAGCAGAGAAAATAAAGAAAAATAATGGATGCTTGTATCTTGTGGGCGGAGCTGTAAGAGATGAAATCCTTGGAATAGAAAGTCATGATGAAGATTATTGTGTTGTAGGATTATCAAATAATCAGTTTTTAAATTTATTTCCAGAGGCTATTTCTAGAGGAAAGTCTTTTGAGGTTTATGACATGTATGGTAAAGAATTCGCTCTTGCAAGATTAGAGAAAAAAATAGGAAAAGGTCATAAACAATTTGAAGTAGTTACTAACCCAAATATTACTATAGAAGATGATTTAAAAAGGAGAGATTTAACAATAAATTCTATCGCTAAGAATGTTTTAACTAGTGAAATAATTGATCCTTTTAATGGTAAAAAAGATTTGAAAAATGGGATTATTAGAGCAACTTCAGAATGTTTTGCCGAGGATCCTTTAAGAGTTTACAGAGCAGCTAGATTTGCGTGTAAATATAATTTTAAAGTTGAGCCTAAAACACTAGAATTAATGAAATCACTAAAATCGGAATTACAGGATTTATCTGCTGAGAGGGTTTTTGATGAAATGAGAAAGGCTTTACAATGCAGTCAGCCATCGATATTTTTCAAGGTGTTAAAACAAGCTGATGTATTAGATATACATTTTATTGAATTATACAAATTGATAGGAGCTATGCAACCTGAAAAATATCATCCAGAAGGAGATAGCTTTAATCATACAATGCTTGCAGTTGATATGTGTGCAACTATTACAAATGATGAAAAAATAAGGTTTGCTACTTTAGTACATGATTTAGGGAAAGGAGTTACACCGAAAGAAATGT
>Ga0247608_10002166_pt1 | contig 25277 bp, 36 predicted proteins | sample 176DNAGHGlowgp2_FD_193490 | JGI IMG/M metagenome (GOLD analysis project Ga0247608, IMG submission 193490) | Sheep rumen microbial communities from Palmerston North, Manawatu-Wanganui, New Zealand - 1766 DNA GHGlow gp2 | ecosystem: Host-associated > Mammals > Digestive system > Stomach > Rumen ... | reverse complement strand
CACTTCAAACATATCTGCTTTCTTTAATGTTTCTAAATTAAAATTATATGTTTTATATTCATGAGTTTTACCACCATTTAGAACACCTGAATCTATTCTTAATACAATAGATAAATTGTTATCTCTATTATATGTTATATAAGAAGATTCTCTTACTATTTCCCCATTTTTTCCAAATGAATTATATAACTCATCATATAATCTCTTTAGTTCATCATTTACATATTTTGCGTCATCTGAATTAATATTTATATATGGAATTTTAATCATATCAATAGTACTATATACTTCATCACTGTATTCTGGTTTAAGTTTCTTTTCTTCCTTTCCCTTGCCATATTCCGCATCATAAACCCAAGGCTTACTTTCATCAAGCTTTTTACCTATTTTTACCTCTTCTTTGTTCTCTTGAGTTTGATTGTTTTTTCCTAAAATATTATCAAATAGTTTTTGATCTGAAAGCACATATCCAGCTCCTAGCCCTATTAGTAACATTAGAATCATTATGATAATTATTAAAGCAACCGTCTTTCCTTTTCCATTTTTAGACTTATTATTTGATGCCGAATTCACATTATTCTCCACATTTTTTACTTCATTTTGAACATTATTTTCATTATCCTCCATCCTATAATCCTCTCCTTTATTTCAATTTTGCTTATACCTATTAGACATAATTCATCTTCATTTGGTTCACCTTTATTGAAATTCTTTATCTTTTGTACTTAAACCGTTTTAAAAATAAAATCACTTCTATTTTTACAAGCATTTATTCATTTAAATTATATACATAATTATTTTATTATGCAATATGTTTGTTGTCGTTTTTGGCAACTTTTCTGTTCTTTTATTAATACTTTCAGAAAATCTATTAATGTAAAAAAGAGCCTCAAACTATTAGTTTAAAGCCCTTTCTCATCTTTGATACTATTATATTATTCATCTTCACATGGCATGAACATATGAATTCGTCTTTCTTTTCCAGTCTTTGTTTTTTCTAATATAAATATAGTTTCATACGGTGGAATAGAATTTCCATTATTATCTTTATCTTCAGTAAATTTATCTACATAAAGATTTTCAATTGTCCCTTCTACATAACATTGTGAAGTTCTAGCACCTGTGAAGCTTCCACATTCTATTGCATTTTTTATATCTATTGCAACAACATTACCATCTGCTTTTTCATAGGCAAAACATAATCTTCCATTTTTTCCAGCTTTAGCTATTATACCTTTTTTAGCATTTGCATAGTATAAATGTGTATTTTTATTTTCAACTCCATGCGCACTTCCATACATATTGTAATATACATCTTCACATATTCTTGTTTCATTACGATTAATTCCTAATTTTTTTAATCCACCAGTATGAATTAATGCTGTTAAAGATCCATCTTCTTTTAACAATACATCCAAATCTTCATATGAATAATGTCTAATTACAGGTGAATCTGTAACAGTTTCATCTCTGAAAATAACATTTCCTTCGTAATTTCCAAATAGAGAACCATTTAATTGCATTGTTACAATTAAGTTTTGTTCATTATCTTCAACTATATCCACTACTCCAGTTGCAACACTTGCTACACTATCATTATTTGGAATAATTACACGATATAAAGTTTGATATTGAATATAATAAGCAATATTAGCTTCTCTTGGGTTTTTTATACAATAATGTCCATTTTTGCTATAATAATAGTTTCCACTTTCATATACTCTTCTTTCGAATTCGCTTAAATTGTCTAAGTTTGGATTTGAAGATGTAACTTTACTTATTACACTATTATCTCTATGTCTATAAATAATATTATTATCTAATTCATAAATAGCATAATTATCATCATTAACATGTAATGATATTCTACCATCCTGATTATCACGTATCATTCCTGTAATCCCAGTAGCAATAATAGTTTCCTTTCCTGTACTTCTTTCTACTCTATATAAATCTTGCCCTATAAATTGGCCTTTCATGTAATATACATATCTGTTATCTATATCCGCTGACCAATAATGTATTCCATCTACTTCAAAATCACCTTTTCCATCATCTGGAATACCTTGTCCATTATGTGTTTTGATATATTTTTCATTTAATCTGTCATAGTTCTCTACTATAGTATCATTCCAATCATTTATAACACCAATTTCAATTTCTTTTCTCAACCCATCACTTCTAATTGCATTTACATATTCATAGTCAGTATTTGAATATGAGAATTTTCTAGATTTTTGCTCAAATCCTACAACATCATCTAATCCTTCTAACTTAGTTGCAACAAAGTAAAATTCATTATTTGTATAACAATGTAAATCTACATATTGTATTGTTCCATCTTCCATTAAAAGAAATACATATGGTAATCCTGAGCCACCAATTTCTCCTATAAATATGTCTGAAACATTTTCTGTTATGTTATCTACCTTGTAACAATCTGTTGTTGAAAATTCTTTGCCAAATTCGTTCCAATATTTTGATGTTAAGTTAATACCAACATCTTGTTTTCCTAGCATGTACGCTTTTACAAATCCATCTTCTACATATTTAAATACTTTTTCATTAGACAATTCTAATTTTTCATTTTTTACTAAATATATTTGGTTGTAAACTATTGATTCTGTTTGATTGTTTGAATTATTATTTCCACCTCTATTGAAATATAAGACAGAACCCCCAACCAAAACTACTGTAAGTGAAACCGCTGCTACACTTAATATTCTATTTAGCTTTTGGTAAAAATTAACTTCAACTATCTTTTTACCAGCATTGCTCATATTTTTAGCATTGTTGTGATTATTTATCTCATGTTTTATGGATTGTTCATTATTTGTTGCTTCACTTTGTTTTGCAGAGTTATTCATAAATTGATTATTAAATTGCTTTGGATTAAAATTAGTAAAAACGGCATTTGCTTTATCAGATATTTTGTTATCATTTTGAAACTTTGATTTAATAATTTTATCCATTTGTTCATCTGTTAAATTGTTCATAAAACATCCTCCTCACTTTTTATAATTTCATATATTTTGCTTCTTGCTCTTGATAATCTTGACTTAACTGTTCCCTCTGGAATATCTAAAATTCTTGCAATTTCGCTTACTGAGTAATCATTGTAGTAATATAAAACAGTTATTGTCTTTAAATCATCATCTATTTTACATAAGACATTTTCAACTAACGACTCTGAGTCGTAGTTATCAAATGATTTTAAATTATCGTTTGTATTATATTCTTCTATATCTGTTACATTAGAATATAATTTTTGATTTTTGTTTGCAATGTCATAGCACTTGTTTATTAAAATTCGTATTAACCATGTTGAAAAAAACTGATTATTTTGAAGCTTGTTTAAATTAGTGTATGCACTCATTAAAGCGTTTTGAATAGCGTCACAAACATCATCTTCATTTTTTAAAATAGATTTTGCAACTTTATACATTTTTAATTTGTTTTCTACAATTAGTTGCTCAAAAGCTTCGTTATTACCTAATTTTGCTTCTTCTACTAAATTCATTTTTTTCTCCCCTTATCCACTATTTTTCCTGCTTATAAATATTAGACATTAATATTTCATCCTTGGTTCATTTATATAGAAATTAGTTTTACATAATTTCATTATTATAAGCTTGTCACTAAATAAATTATAAACATATTTTTTATAATTTGCAACGCCATGTGTTGTCACTTTTTGGCAATATTAATATTTGCTTATTTGGGTTACAATATAAGCAAAATAAACGATTTGAGATGATTTTATAATGAATAGTAAAAAACAGGAAGATAAATTTACTATAGAAAAAGAAAAAAATGCGAACCGAAGAACAATTATAAGGACAACCGAAGATATGGCTGACGAAATTTTTAAAATTGCCAAGGAAAATAACGTCAGTGTTAATAATTTATTAGTAAGCTGTATTAGATATGCATTAGACCATAGATAGTGCCCTTATAATTTATTCTTACATGCTTTAGACAATCCAATTTTAATTGTGGTTCATTAAACTAAAAAAATTCCGAGTTTTTTCTAACTCGGAATTCTTTTATTTAATTTTCTCTTGCTGGTTTTGTTTTTAAATCAATTTTTTCTCCCATAATGTTTTCTCCAACCGCTGTTTTAGGATCAACTGAATACCAATCTGATGTACTAATATGATCTGTAAAAACGTCATATAATTGAATAGCAACAATACCATCATCATTTACTTGTGAAGCAACATACTCTGGTCTATAACCATTTTTTGCTTCATAATAGTCTAATGCCATTTTTTCTAATTCCTTAGTTGTATATCCTTCTTTTGGGCTTGTATTATTAGAATTGTTTTCTAAATACTTATTATTAATATAATCCTTAACTAAACTATAAGGAATTGTATATCTAAATTCTCCAGATGCACCACTTGCTATTTCATATTTTGGAAGTTCAACACATACTATTCCATCTTCAACTAAATATCCATCTAATTTTTCAATTGCTGAATTTATTATACCTTCATACTCATTTCCGTGCATTTCTAATACTTCTTGATATCTTGAGTCTTTTTTAAGCTCATCATAAACATATTCCTTACATGCTTCAATATATTTTTGTTTTGATGTAACTAGATTCTTAATCTCTATTACATCACCAGTTTCTAAATCGAATGAAACTCCACTAGTTTTTCCCCAGCTTACGCCTCCAAGACCTCCGTCAAATGTATATTTAAAAGTTACTAATTTGTTTGTTAAATAGATTACTTCATATGATTGATGAAAACCAATATCATAATCCATATTACTTAACAGTTCTTTTATATAATCATCTTCTGTTTGTTCATTTATATCTACCCAAACTCTGGCATACCAATCTGTTAAGTACTTTTCCATTTTATTTGCAGCTGCTGAACTTATTCCTGAAATTTCAGGAACATCTTCATTACATACAAAACTTGCTCCACCTACTGTTATATTTCTTACTCCTCTTGTATTATATTTTACTTTAAATGAATCCTTTAAATTAGTGTTGCTTGAAACATCGTTACTGTCTCCGCCTTTGCCTGAAATATCTTCTTTTTTATCTTTATCTTCGTCTTTTACGTTATCTTTTTTCTCATCAGCTTTTTTTTCTGATGAAAGATTTAATGATTGTTTTACATCATCGAAAAGAGTTGTAATATCTTTTCCAGAAATTAATAACCATGATAAGATTCCAATTATTATTGCCATAATCACAATAATTATAATTAGAATAATTTTTGATTTTCCACCTTTTTTCTTTTTATTCGTTCTTTTTTCTTCCATCCACTTTACCTCCCATATATTTTCTTTTGTTAAAAAAACTTTCAAAAAAATTATAACATTTGTCAAAAATATAGTCAATTGCACATAAAAAAAATCCAAGTACTTAATACTTGGATTTTCTCTCATTTTATTAAACTAAAGCTAAAATAACAACTTCAGCAGCGTCTCCTCTTCTAGGTCCTTTTTTGATTATACGTGTATAACCACCATTTCTACCTTCATATTTTGGAGCGATTTCGTTAAATAACTTAGCTGTTAAGTCTATGTTATTTCCTTCGCTGTCTTTAACTTTGTTTATCATTCTCATCATTTTTCTTCTTGCATTTAGTCTTGATGGCATATCTTTTTGTCTTTTTTCAGTTGTTTCTTCTTTAACAACTTTTAAATATTCTTTACCATTTTTACTTTTTGCAACTTCTGTAACTTTTTTACCGTTAGAATCTAATTTTGCTTTAACAACTTTAGCGTCAACAGTTTCAAAGTTATCTTTTTCTCTAATAGCTAATGCTATAATACTATCAGCCATAGCTTTAATTTCTTTAGCTCTAGCTTCTGTAGTTTCTATTTGTTCATGCCATATTAAGTCTGTTAATCCAGTTTTTAACATTGCATTTCTTATATCTGTAGTTCTACCTAACTTTCTGTTAATTGCCACTTTTTTCACCCTCTCTTTTTATTAATAAGTAAAATTTAAAATTTATTAGTCTTCTTCCTTAGCAAAGTCTAATCCTAATGAATGTAATTTATTTGTTACTTCATCTAAAGATTTTTTACCAAGATTTCTAACTTTCATCATATCAGATTCTGTTTTATTTGTTAAATCTTCAACTGTAGAGATATTAGCTCTTTTTAAACAGTTAAATGATCTTACAGATAATTCTAATTCTTCAATAGCCATTTCTAATACTTTTTCTTTCTTGAATTCTTCTTTTTCAATCATTACTTGAGTATTTTTTGTAGCTTCTGATAAATCTATGAATAGATCTAAATGTCCAGTCATAACTTTTGCAGCTAAACTTAAAGCTTCATATGGTTTTAAACTTCCGTCTGTCCAAACTTCGATTGTTAATTTATCATAATCTACCATTTGACCAACTCTAGTGTTTTCAACTGAATAATTAACTTTTTTAACTGGTGTGTAGATAGAATCTATAGGAAGTACACCTAAAGGTTGATTTTCCTTTTTATTCTTTTCAGCTGTGTTGTATCCTCTACCCATTTCAGCTGTTAATTCCATAACTAGTGAACCACCATCTGCAACTGTTGCAATATGTAAATCTGGGTTTAATATTTCAACTGTTCCATCAGTAACTATATCACCTGCAGTAACTTCACCTTCTCCTTTAAAGTTAATTCTTAAAGTTTTTTCTTCATTTTTATCTAATTTTAATCTTACATTTTTTAGATTAACAATTATCTCTGGTACATCTTCTACTACATTTGGTATTGTTGAAAATTCATGTAATACTCCATCAATTTTAACTCCAGTTATTGCACTTCCTGGTAATGATGAAAGTAATATTCTTCTTAAAGAATTTCCTATTGTAATACCATAACCTCTCTCTAATGGCTCACATACGAATTTAGCATAATTTTTCTCATTGTCTATCTCTAAGCATTTAATATTTGGCTTTTCAAATTCTATCATTTTTACCTCCTAATAATTAATCATTTTATTTAATTCAGTCTTAAAGTAATAATGTATATTTATCCACATTGCATACACAAGGTTCGTAAATATAGGCATCTCTTTAACACAATTACAACCATTATTTTGAGTAAAGCTCTACTATTAAATGTTCTTCTACTGGGTAGTCAATTTCTTCTCTAGATGGTTCTTTTACCACTTTACCTGATAAATTGTCTATATTCTTTTCTAACCATGTAGGTACTAATCTTGAAGCTGTTTCTTCAACACTTGCTTTAATTGTACCATTATCTTTTCTAATTTCTCTTACAGCGATTTCATCTCCAGGTTTTACAATGTAAGATGGAATATCAACTTTTTGTCCATTTACTTGGAAAGCTCCGTGAGAAACTTGCATTCTTGCTTCTGCTCTTGTTCTAGCATATCCTAATCTAAATACTACGTTATCTAATCTGCTTTCTAGTAATTGTAGTAATAATTCACCTGTATTTCCTTTTTTGTTATATGAAATTGTATAATATTTTCTAAATTGTTTTTCTCCAACTCCATATATAAATTTCAATTTTTGCTTTTCTTTTAACTGAATAGCATATTCAGAAACTTTTTTATGTTTATTTCCTGCTGGTTTACGATTAGATTCTTTGTCAATACCAATAACTGTTGGACTGATTCCAAGATATCTACATCTTTTTAAAACAGGTTCTCTATATCTTGACATTAATTTTCACCTTCCTTAATATATTTAATTCATACTATACACGACGTCTTTTTGGTGGTCTGCAACCATTATGTGGTATTGGTGTTACATCTTTAATACTGCTTATCTCTAACCCTGCAGCTTGTAATGATCTTATAGCTGCTTCACGACCAGCTCCTGGTCCTTTTACAAATACTTCTACTGATTTTAAACCATGTTCCATAGCTGTTTTAGCTGCAGTTTCTGCTGCTTCTCCAGCTGCGAATGGTGTGCTTTTTCTAGAACCTTTGAATCCTAATTGTCCAGCACTTGCCCAAGATAAAACATTACCTTGAACATCAGATATTGTAACTATTGTATTATTAAAACTAGAATGGATATGAGCCATACCTTTTTCGATATTTTTTCTATCTCTTCTTCTAGTAACTCTTTTTGTTACATTTTTAGTAGCCATTTATGTTTTACCTCCCTAATTATTTTTTACTCTTACTTACTAATTTTCTAGGACCTTTTCTTGTACGAGCATTAGTTTTTGTTCTTTGTCCTCTTACTGGTAATCCTCTTCTATGTCTTAATCCTCTGTAGCATCCTATTTCTGTTAATCTCTTAATGTTAAGAGCAACTTCTCTACGTAAGTCACCTTCAACTAAATAACCTTCCATAGCATTTCTTATTGCTTGTACTTGGTCATCAGTTAAATCTTTTACTCTAGTATCTGGGTTAACACCAGCTTGTTTTAATATTTTTTGTGAACTTGGTAAACCAATTCCATAAATATATGTTAATCCAATTTCTACTCTTTTTTCTCTAGGTAAATCTACTCCTGATATACGAGCCATTATTTTAGCACCTCCAAAATATTTTGTTTAAATTTTATAATTAGTTTATTTTATATTAAATTAAAGGTGAAATGCATTAATATAATTAAACTCGGATTCTTTAACCATATTAATCTTTAACCAATATAAAATGTTATATATAAACACAAATTAAATAAATTATCAGCCGCTTACGTAATTTGTGTTAATACCAATTTTGTTTATCCTAAAAATTATCCTTGTCTTTGTTTGTGTTTAGGATTTTCACAAATTACTCTTATAACACCTTTTCTTTTGATTACTTTGCATTTTTCACACATTTTCTTAACTGATGGTCTTACTTTCATTTCACTACACCTCCTGTAATATTTGTTACAATAACCTACATATAGTGTTTGCTTAATTTTAATGATGCGTGAGGTCAGACGTATAGAAATACAGGCTAAATGTAGTTATATACATCTCACATCGCACCTCATAAATTATTCAAACACTATTTGCTTTTGTATATATTTTTTTATTTTGCTCTCCAAGTAATTCTTCCTCTTGTTAGATCATATGGAGATAATTCAACTTTTACTTTATCTCCAGGAAGAATTTTTATATAATTCATTCTTAATTTTCCTGAGATATGAGCTAAAATTTGATGTCCATTTTCAAGTTCAACCTTGAAATTTGTATTAGGTAAAGTTTCCACAACTGTTCCTTCTAATTCAATAACATCTTCTTTTGCCATTTTAACCTCCTAAATTATATTTTTTACTTTTTTGTAAAAATATGTTTTATAAGAATTTTTCGCTATTTTTCTACGTTTTTGGCGATTTTTAATTCCAAATTGTTCCATAATAGCTTTTATATTATATAATAAAATTATAATAAAGTCAATATTTCTGGCTCATTTTCTGTAATTAAAATTGTATTTTCATAATGAGCTGACAAACTACAATCTTCAGTTACAATTGTCCATCCATCATCTAACTCTAAAATATCTGGTTTTCCTTGAATTACCATAGGTTCAATAGCAAGTGTCATACCAGGTTCTAATCTAATTCCTCTACCAGGTTTTCCATAGTTTGGAATTCCTGGATCTTCATGCATTTGTCTTCCAATTCCATGTCCTTGGAATTCTCTTACAACTGAATAACCATTTTTATGAACAAATTCACCAATTGCATGGCAAACATCTCCAATTCTATTTCCCTTCTTAGCATATTTAATTCCTTCATAAAAGGCTTGTTCAGTAATGTTTATTAAATCATATGCTGCTTTACTACCTTTACCTACTACATAAGTTCTTGCTGCATCTCCATTAAATCCATCTTTTAAAACAACTAAATCGATACTAACAACATCGCCTTCTCTTAATTTAACTCTGCTTGATGGTATTCCATGAATAACCTCATCATTAATTGAAACACAAATAGAACCTGGAAAAGGTGGAACACCTTTTATTCCTGGATCATAGCCTTTCTCAGCAGGAAAACCTCCGTTTTCTCTCATAACTCTTTCGGCAATTCTATCTAACTCTAAAGTTGTAATCCCTGGTCTAATATTTTTTTTCAATTCTTCATGAACTAAAGCTGTAACCCTACAAGCTTCTCTCATAAGTTCAATTTCTTTTTTTGATTTTATTGTTACCATTTCTACATTACTTCCTTTTCTATTCTACACTTTCTGCATTATCCTTCAATTTTACTTAAGAAATCTTTACAAGCTTCATCAGCTAATCTATTAATTCTTTGGCTTATTTCCTCTACAATTACAATACCTTTTTCGTTATAGAAATCTACTAAAGGTCTTGTTTGAGTATCATAAATCTCTAATCTTTGTCTAATAGCATTTTCATCGCTATCATCTGCTCTTATAATTAATTCTCCACCACAATTATCGCAAACACCTGGAACTTTTGATGGATGTAATTTTAAATTATATGTTGCCTTACATTTTGAACATACTCTTCTATTCATCATTCTCTCAATAATTTCATCTCTTGGAGTTTCAAGATTCATAACCCAATCTATTTTTTGACCTTTTGCAGCTAATATTTCATCTAATTTTTTAGCTTGCTCTAAGTTTCTTGGGAAACCATCTAAAATAATTCCATCTTCATTTTTTAATTCTTCTAATCTGTTTTCAACCATAGAAATTGTTATTTCATCAGGTACTAAGCAACCTTTTGAAATGTATTTGTTAGCTTCAATTCCTAATTCAGTTCCTTTAGAAATGTTTTCTCTAAAGATATCACCTGTTGATAATTGAATCCATCCCTTTTCCTTGTTTAAAATTCCTGCAACAGTTCCTTTTCCTGTTCCTTGTGCTCCTAACATTATGATAATCATGATAATCTCTCCTTTTTAATTTTATTTTGGAATCGGGGAATTGTTTTAATGTCTGTCCTGGATTTCAAAAATTTAAAATTTTCTCCGTCCCCAGTTTAAAAGAATTCCCCCATCCCAAAACAAACTTTGAAGTTGGAAGCGAGCTTATATTCCCTCTTCCAACCTCATTTGTTTATTATAGTATGGGATATTAGTTTAAGAATCCCTTATAATGTCTCATTACTAAATATGATTCTAATTGTTGAACCGTCTCTAATGCTACACCTACTACAATAAGTATTGATGTACCTCCAAAGGCTAAATTTAATTCGCCTAATGCACCAAATCTAGCAAACATAGGTATTATAGCAATTAATGCTAAGAATAATCCTCCAACCCATGTTATCTTTGTTAATATTGAAGATAAGTATTGAGTTGTTGGTTTTCCAGCTCTAATTCCTGGAACAAAACCACCGTTTTTCTTAATATTGCTTGATACCTCAGCTGGATTAAATGTTGCATATGTATAGAAGAATGTAAATCCAACAATAAGTAATAAATAAATTAATGCATTAGCTATTACATATCCAATTGGAACTTTAACTCCTTCAGCTAATGTTGTTGTTGAAGTTGCAATTGATAATTTATATAATCCTGCTAAAAAGCCTGATTGTGTAGCTATATCTGTTTTAAAAATCTGAATAATCATTGCAGGGAATGTCATAAATGATGATGCAAAGATTATAGGCATAACACCTGCCATTGCTAATTTCAATGGAATGTGTGTGCTTTGAGCACCCATCATTTTTCTTCCAACTACTTTTTTAGAATATTGAACTGGAACTCTTCTTTCAGCTTGTTGTACAAATACAACACCTGCAACAAGAATAACAGCTGCTATTACTATTGCTAAAGCGATTATTAAATTTGTTGTACTAAAATGATTGTTTAGTATTAATTTATCAAGTATACTCTTTCCTGCACCTGGCAATCCAGAAACTATACCAACAAAAATTAATATTGAAATACCATTTCCAATTCCTTTGTTTGTGATTTGATCTCCTAACCACATAAGGAATGCAGTACCTGCCATAAAAGATAGAACTACTACAGCTCCTGTCATAAATCTTTCAAATGGAACATTTGATGTAGCACCTATAAATAGTGCTTTATATGATAAGAATAAACCTAATCCTTCAACTAGAGCTAACACTACAGTTAGGATTTTAGTATATCTGTTAACTTTGTTTCTACCTTCTTCTCCACCTTCTTTAGTTAATTTTTCTAATGAAGGTATAATCATTCCTAACAATTGTATAACAATTGAAGCAGTGATGTATGGTGTAATTGACATAGCAAAAATAGAAAGTCTTGAGAAAGCTCCTCCTGAAATTGTATTTATAAGCTGTGTAATTCCACCTTGATTTACACTTGACAAAGCAAATGTATCTACAGTTGGTACTGAAATATAGCACCCTAATCTAAATATTACTATTAATAATAATGTATATAACACTCTTTTTCTAACATCTGGAGTCTTTAAAGCATTTTTAATGGTGTTAAACAATTAAATCACCTCTGTCTTTCCACCTAAAGCCTCGATTTTTTCTTGAGCAGCTTTAGTAAATCTTTTAGCTTTTACAGCTAATTTTTTCTCTAAGTTTCCTGTAGCTAATACTACGATACCGTCATTGGCTTTGCTAATTATTCCGTCAGCGATTAAGCTTTCTGCTGTAACTTCTTCAGTTGTAGCTTTATTTAACATTGTTAAAGTTACTTCTGTATAGTTTTTAGCATGAATATTTGTAAATCCTCTTTTTGGTAATCTTCTATATAATGGTGTTTGACCACCTTCAAAACCTCTTCTTACTCCGCCGCCTGTTCTAGCCTTTTGACCTTTATGTCCTCTTCCTGAAGTTTTTCCTAGTCCTGAACCTATTCCACGTCCTACCCTAGTTCTTGTCTTTCCTTCTTGTGCTGGGCTTAATTCGTCTAATTTCATTGCGCGGTTACACCTCCTTATTTTTAATTATATTTAGTATATACTATAACTTTTTAGATTTCAATAATTATTTATAAATAAAATTTATAAATCCATTAAATTGTCTATTCTGTATGAAAAAATTTATATTAATTAAATTTTTTCATACAAAACAAATTATAATATTTCTTCTACTTTTTTACCTCTTTTTGCAGCTACTTGCTCAATTGTTTGCATTGATTTTAAACCTTCAATTGTAGCATAAACAACGTTTCTAGGATTGTTTGTTCCTATAACTTTTGTTCTGATGTTTTTGTAACCTGCAAGTTCAAGAACTGGTCTAACGCTTCCACCAGCGATAACTCCAGTACCTTCTGCAGCTGGTTTTAACATAACTTTTGCACTACCAAAAGTTCCTACAAATTCATGTGGTACTGTTGTTTTTACAATTGGAACTTCTACTAAGTTTTTCTTAGCTTCTTCAATTGCTTTTCTAATAGCATCTGGAACTTCAGCTGCTTTACCATTTCCAACACCTACATGACCATTTTCGTCACCAACAACAACTACAGCACTAAATCTAAAAGTTCTACCACCTTTAACAACTTTAGCAACTCTGTTTATAGCAACAACTTTTTCTTTTAATTCTGCTACTGTATTTTCCATTGATTTAATTTTCCCTCCTTCATTATTTTAAAGTGATTTATATCAAAACTCTTTTTATAATTTCTAAATTAGAATTCTAAACCTGCTTCTCTTGCAGCTTCAGCTAATTCTTTAATTACTCCGTGATAAACATAACCACTTCTATCAAAAACTATTGTTTTAATATTTTTCTCTAAAGCTCTTTTTGCTATTAAAGTTCCAACTTCTTTAGCAGCTTCTTTGTTTGAATGTTTAGTTTTAACTTCTTTATCTAATGTAGAAGCGCTTACTAATGTATTTCCAGCAACATCATCAATTACTTGAACAAATAAGTTGTTGTTACTTCTATAAACACACATTCTTGGACATTCTGGTGTTCCACTAATTTTTCTACGAACTCTTATATGTCTTCTTCTAACTTCAAATTTTCTATCTGTTTTAGAAACCATTTTTATTTCTCCTTTCTAACTAATGTAACAGCATTAGTTTATTCGATTGGTTAATTATTATTTCATTAAACATTTGGCTAAGCCAGATAAAAATTTTATTTTTTACCTGCTTTACCTTCTTTTCTTCTAATATGCTCTTCAGCATATTTAATACCTTTACCTCTATATACTTCTGGTGGTCTTTTTGTTCTGATAACAGCAGCTGTTTGACCAACAACTTCTTTATCAACACCTTTAACTATAATTGTGTTAGGATTTGGAACTTCAAAAGTGATTCCTTCTGGAGCGTCCATTTCAACTGGATGTGAATATCCTAAGTTCATTACTAATTTTTTACCTTTTAATTGTGCTCTATATCCAACACCATTAACTTCTAATGTTCTAGAGAATTGTTTTTCAACACCTTCGATCATGTTGTTAATAAGTGTTCTTGTTAATCCATGTAAACTTCTGTTGAATGCTTCATCATCAGGTCTTTTAACAGTAATTTCTGTACCATTTACAGAAACTTCTATGTTTTTATGTAATTCTTTTGTCATAGTTCCTTTAGGACCTTTAACAGTAATTACATTACCATCTAATGTAACTTCAACACCTGCTGGTATTGTTATAGGTTTATTTCCTATTCTTGACATGGTTCTTCCTCCTTCTTATAATTCATTTTATTGTGGTAAATATTCTTAAATATTACCAAACGTATGCTAGAACTTCTCCTCCTAGGCCTAATTCTCTAGCTTCTTTATCTGTTTTAATTCCTTTTGATGTAGAGATTAATGCGATTCCTAAACCGTTTAAAACTTGTGGTAATTCATCTTTAGATGCATAAACTCTTAAACCTGGTTTACTAATTCTTTTTAATCCATCAATTACTCTATTACCTTTTTCATCATATTTTAAAGTGATTCTAATAATACCTTGATTATTTTCACTTTTGATTTCTTCTAATGATTTGATATATCCTTCATTTAACAATATGTTAGCTATAGCTAATTTCATGTTTGATGCAGGAACATCTACTGTTTTATGTTTTGAACTATTTGCGTTTCTTATTCTTGTTAGCATATCTGCTATTGGATCAGTAGTTATCAATTTCTATACCTCCTTTTTTTGTAATCTCAAGTGGTTTAAATATTACCAACTTGCTTTTTTAACACCTGGAATTTCACCCTTGTGTGCTAATTCTCTAAAGCATACACGGCAGATTCCAAATTTTCTAATATATGCATGTGGACGACCACAAATTTTGCATCTATTATATTCACGAGTACTAAATTTTTGTACTTTTTGTTGTTTAACTTTTAAAGATTTCTTAGCCATGAAATTCTCCTTTCTTCTTAACTAATACCGCTTTTAATTAATTTTTAAATGGCATACCTAATAATGTTAACAACTCTTTAGCTTCTTCGTCTGTTTGAGCTGTTGTAACAAATATTATATCCATACCTCTAATTTTATCAATTTTGTCATATTCAATTTCAGGGAATATTAATTGTTCTTTAATACCCATTGAATAATTTCCTCTTCCGTCAAAAGAATTAGCTGAAACTCCTCTAAAATCTCTTACTCTTGGAAGTGCTACATTGAATAGTTTGTATGCGAAATCATACATTTTTCCTTTTCTTAAAGTAACTTTACATCCAATGTTAACTCCTTCTCTTAACTTAAATGCAGCGATAGCTTTTTTAGATTTTGTTATAATTGGTTTTTGACCTGTAATTATAGATAAATCATTTACTGCATTTTCTAATGATTTAGGATTTTCCTTTGTGTCACCTAAACCTATATTAATAACTATTTTATCTAGTTTTGGAACCTGCATAACTGATGTATAATTAAATTTTTTCATCATTGCTGGTATAACTTCTTTTTCATATTGTTCTCTTAAAAATTCCATAAGTCCTCAATAGACCTCCTTTCTTATTTTAATTTTGCACTACATTTTTTACAAACACGAACTTTATTTTCTTTATCCATTTCAAATCCGATTCTTGTAGCTTTTCCACATTTAGGACATACTACGTTTACTTTGCTTGCATGGATTGGGAATTCAGATGAAATAATTCCACCTTCATCTCCTGCTCTTCTTGGTTTAACGTGTTTTTTCTTTATATTAATTCCTTTAACAAGAATTTTTTCTGTTTTTGGTAATACTTCTAAAACTTCTCCAGTTTTACCTTTATCATTTCCTGATAAAACTTTAACTGTGTCACCTTTTTTAATTCTTAACATTACTTTTTTCACCTCTTTATTTGAAATTTAGTGTTAATTTTATTACTATAGTACTTCTGGGGCTAAAGATAAGATTTTCATGTATCCATTATCTCTTAATTCTCTAGCGATTGGTCCAAATATACGTGTTCCCTTTGGAGTACCATCATCTTTTAATATAACTGCAGCATTTTCATCAAATCTTATGTATGAACCGTCTGCTCTTCTAACTGGTTTCTTAGTTCTAACTACAACAGCCTTAACTACGTCACCTTTTTTAACAACGCCACCTGGTGTAGCTGTTTTAACAGAAGCAACTATAACATCTCCAACTCCTGCATATTTTCTGTAAGAACCACCTAAACATCTAATAACCATTATTTCTTTAGCACCTGTGTTATCAGCTACTTTTAATATTGATTGTTGTTGTACCATTTAGTAATTCCCTCCTTTATAAATCATTTTACTCTTAAAAATATCTTATTTTATTATTGCCTTTTCAACTACTTCAACAACTCTCCATCTTTTATCTTTTGATAGAGGTCTTGTTTCCATAACTTTTACTTTGTCTCCAACTTGGCATTCATTGTTTTCATCATGAGCTTTTAATTTATATGTTCTTTTTTGGATTTTGCTGTAAATTTTGTGTTTAACGTTTGTTTCAACAGCTACAACAACTGTTTTATCCATTTTGTCAGAAACAACTGTACCGATCATTACTTTACGATCATTTCTTTCTTCCATGTTACAATCTCCTTTCTTAGAATTGTTTTACATGAATTACAATACATTTCATTGCAATACATAATTTTTATTGTATTTTAACTTACAATTAGTTTTTTTCAGCTATTTCTCTACTTCTCATTTCAGTTTTTACTCTAGCTATATCTCTTCTAACTTCTCTAATTCTCATAGGATTATCCAAACCATTTGTTTTTGATGAAAATCTTAATTTGAATAATTCTGATTTTAATTCTCCTAATTCTTTTTCTAGATCAGATGAAGACATTTCTCTTATTTTATTTATTTTCATCATTATCACCACCTAATTCAGATTCCTTTTTTACAAATTTACATTTAACAGATAATTTATTAGCTGCTAATCTTAAAGCTTCTCTAGCTGTTTCCTCTGGAACACCAGCTAATTCAAACATTACTCTACCTGGTTTTGCAACTGCAACCCAGTAAGTAACAGCACCTTTACCTTTACCCATACGAGTACCGATACCTTTATTTGTGATTGGTTTGTCTGGGAATAATTTAATCCAAACTTTACCACCTCTTTTAATATAACGAGTCATAGCAACACGGGCAGCTTCTATTTGATTAGAAGTAATTAGTCCACCTTCTACTGCTTGAAGACCATATTCACCATCAGTAACTCTATTTCCTCTTGTTGCTTTACCTCTCATTCTACCTTTTTGTTGTTTTCTATATTTTGTTCTTTTTGGCATTAATGGCATTATTTTTCTCCTCCTTCCACTTTAGCTTTTTTAGCTGGAAGAACTTCTCCTTTATAAATCCAAACTTTAACACCGATTTTTCCGTATGTTGTATCTGCTTCAGCAAATCCATAGTCAATATCAGCTCTTAATGTTTGAAGTGGTATTGTACCTTCTTTGTAGAATTCAGTTCTAGCCATGTCTGCTCCACCTAATCTTCCAGATACTGCAGTTTTAATACCTAAAGCACCTGCTTTCATAGTTTTTTGCATACATTGTTTCATAGCTCTTCTGAATGAAATTCTTCTTTCTAGTTGTCCTGCAATGTTTTCAGCAACTAATTGTGCATCAACATCAACATTCTTAACCTCAACTATATTTAGGTTAACTTCTTTACCTATCATTTTTTCTAATTCTGATTTTAATATTTCAGCGTAGTTTCCACCTTTACCAATTACTAAACCTGGTTTAGCTGTGAAAACATTAACTCTAACGAATTTAGCTGTTCTTTCAATTTCAATTTTTGAAATTCCGCTAATATATAATTTCTTTTTAACATATTTACGAATTTTGTTATCTTCAACTAAGTAGTCTGCAAAATCTTTTTTATCTGCATACCATTTTGAACTCCAATCTTTGATAACACCAACTCTTAATCCATGTGGATCCATTTTTTGTCCCATGACTTAAATTCCTCCTTTCTCATTATGCTCTTTCTCTTAATTTAATTGTAATATGAGATGTTCTCTTTCTAATTCTAACTGCTGAACCTTTTGCAGCTGGTCTAATTCTTTTCATTGTTGGACCTTGGTTTGCATAGATTTCAGCAACATATAAATTATTAGATGACATACCGTGATTATTTTCAGCATTTGCAATTGCTGATTTTAATAATTTTTCTAATACTTCAGATGATGCTTTAGGTGTGAATTTCACAATTGCTAAAGCTTCTTTAGCATCTTTTCCTCTTATTAAATCTGCTACTATTTTAACTTTTCTAGCTGAAATTCTAGCATTTTTAAGAGTTGCTACTGCTTCTGGAACGATAACTGTTTCTTCCATTTTTTACCTCCTTATTTATTTAAGAAATTCTCTCTCTATTCTTAATTATTTTGTTGTTTTATCTCCTGAGTGTCCTTTGAATGTTCTTGTAGGAGCAAATTCTCCTAATTTATGTCCTATCATTTCTTCTGATATATAAACAGGTACATGTTTTCTACCATCATGAACAGCTATTGTGTGTCCAACCATTTGTGGGTAAATAGTAGAAGCTCTTGACCATGTTTTTAATACTGTTTTTTCTCCTGATTCATTCATTGCTTCAATTCTTTTTAATAGTTTTGGAGCTACGAATGGCATTTTCTTACTTGATCTTGACATATTTTTTGTTTCCCTCCTTATTTGTTGGTTTAAAATTACTCTTGCGCTTGATATCTCAAGCTGCTAAATTATTTTCTTCTCTTAACAATAAATTTATTTGATAATTTATTTTTCTTTCTTGTTTTATATCCAAGTGCTGGTTTACCCCAAGGAGTCATTGGACCTGCGTGTCCTACTGGTGCTCTACCTTCACCACCACCATGAGGGTGATCATTAGGGTTCATTACAGAACCTCTAACTTCAGGTCTTTTACCTAAATGTCTAGTTCTTCCTGCTTTTCCTAATTTAACGTTTTCGTGATCTGAGTTACCTACTGTACCGATTGTTGCTCTACATACAGCCATTATTAATCTCATTTCTCCAGATGGTAATCTTACGTGAGCATATTTACCTTCTTTAGCCATTAATTGAGCTTCTTGACCAGCTGCTCTTACTAATTTTCCACCTTGACCTGGATTTAATTCGATATTGTGAATCATAGTACCTACTGGAATGCTTTCAATCTTCATGCAGTTTCCTGGTTTGATATCAGCTTTATCTCCTGATACTACTTTGTCTCCGTCTTTTAATCCGATTGGAGCTAAGATATATGATTTAGTTCCATCTTCATATTCGATTAATGCAATATTTGCACTTCTGTTTGGATCATATTCGATTCCTAAAACAGTTGCTGTCATATTGTCTTTTCTTCTTTTAAAATCTACTAATCTGTATTTTTGTCTGTTTCCTCCACCTTGATGTCTAACAGTTATTCTACCATATGAGTTTCTTCCTGCATTTTTCTTTTTTGTTGTTAATAAAGATTTTTCAGGAGTTGATTTTGTAATTTCATCAAATGTAGAAACTGTCATGTTTCTTAATGATGGAGTAGTTGGTCTAAAATGTTTCATTCCCATTTTTAATTCTCTCCTTTAATATTTTTTGATAGATTTTTTCCTGCTCTATCTGCAGATATTTTTTATTATCCGAGTTATTTCTCGATATATTTCTGTGCTAACTAGGCACCCATAAATTCTTCAATAGAATCTTTATATTTTTTAGCTACTTTCTTAACTTTTCCACCTTCAGCTAAGTATGTTTTGTCAGATGGATTTGTATCTATAGTAACTATAGCTTTTTTCCAGTCTGATGTTTTACCATAGTTTCTTCCAACTCTTCTTGTTTTTCCGCTAACGTTGATTGTGTTAACTTTTAAAACTTTAACATTGAATAATTTTTCTACAGCCATAGCTATTTCTGGTTTTGTAGCTTTTTTGTTAACTTTGAAAGTGTATTTTCCTTCATTAATTCCATCATTACTTTTTTCAGTAACTATTGGAGCGATTATGATATCTTCTGCCATCATTATGCATACACCTCCTCTAATTTTTTAACTGTGTCTAAAGTTAATACTAAGTTTTTGTATTTTAATAAATCATAAACATTGATTGTGTTAACTTGTAATGTTTTAACATTTTCAATATTTCTTGCTGATTTTTGAACGTTTTCGTTTTTGTCAGCTAATACGATTAATGTTTTTCCTTCAACTTTTAAGTTTGTTAAAGCATTAACCATTTGTTTTGTTTTTATTGAATCAAAGTTGAATGCGTCAACAACTGTTAATTCGTTTTCTAATACTTTAGAACTTAATAAAGATTTAATAGCTAATCTTCTTTCTTTCTTATTAACTGTATATTTATATGAACGAGGTTTTGGACCTAAAGCGATACCACCTTTAATCCATTGTGGAGCTCTGATACTTCCTTGTCTTGCTCTACCTGTTCCTTTTTGTCTCCATGGTTTTCTACCACCACCACGAACTTCTGCTCTTGTTTTTGTGCTTTGAGTACCTTGTCTTTGGTTAGCTAAGAAGTTAACTAAAACACTGTGTACTACTGCTTCATTTGGTTCAATTCCAAATATTTCTTCTTTCAAATCTACACTTGAAACTTTTTTACCTTCTACATTATATACGTCTATACTAGGCATTTCTTAATCCTCCTTCCTTATGCTTTTACACTTTTTCTTAATTTTAATATTGCACCTTTAGCTCCTGGTACACTACCTTTGATTAAGATAACATTTTTATCCATATCAACTTTTACAACATCTAAGTTTTGAATTGTAACTGTTACTCTTCCCATATGTCCTGGTAATTTTTTACCTTTGAAAACTCTACCTGGAGTTGATGTTGGTCCCATTGAACCTGGTCTTCTGTGATACATTGAACCATGTCCCATTGGTCCTCTTGATTGTCCGTGTCTTTTAATAACACCTTGGAAACCTTTACCTTTTGTTGTTCCTTGAACATCAATTTTGTCTCCTGCTTCAAAAGCGTCAGCTTTGATTTCTGAACCTACTGTTAAGTCTTCGAAATCTTCAACTCTGAATTCTCTTAAATGTTTTTTGTTAGCTAAACCAGCTTTTGCAAAATGTCCTCTTTCTGGTTTATTTAATTTAGATTCTTTTACATCTTCGAATCCTAATTGGATAGCGTTGTATCCGTCTGTTTCAACTGTTTTAACTTGTGCTACTACACAAGGACCAGCTTCGATTACTGTTACTGGAATAACTTTTCCTGTTTCATCAAATATTTGAGTCATTCCAACTTTCTTTCCTATAATTGTTTTCATTTTTAAAATTCCTCCTAACTATTGGCTGATAATTTATATCAGCTTGGTTTTGACTTGCTTTCTTATTATATATGTAAGAAAACTTTTTCGAACTTTAAAGTTTAGTTCTAACTAATTAAAACTCTATTTCATTTTTTCTTTCGAGTTATAACTTTCTTTCATAATTCAAAAGAAAAATTATAATTTGATTTCAATATCAACACCTGCAGGTAATTCTACTTTCATTAAAGTATCTACAGTTTTTTGTGTTGGGTAAAGAATGTCTATAACTCTTTTATGTGTTCTCATTTCGAATTGTTCTCTTGAATCTTTGTGTTTGTGTGGAGAACGTAAAATTGTTATAATCTCCTTTTCTGTTGGTAGTGGAATAGGACCTGAAACTTTTGCTCCTGTTTTTTTAGCAGTATCTACTATTTTTTCAGCAGACTGTTCTAATACTACATGATCATAAGCTTTTAATCTTATTCTGATTTTTTCACTTGCTACCGCATTTCCTTTTACTGTTGCCATGTAATTTTCCCTCCTTAAAATATTTTTATTTTGGTCGGAAGTTATAAACGCACCCTGGTGTTTTGTAAAACTCTAATATTTAAACCCAAGTTTTTGCATGATATTCTTGGGATAAGTGCATGACTTTCTGACAATAAAAATATGCTTTTAATTGTTATATGTAGCTTTATAATTTCTGATTGATTATTTAATTAATCTCTCTAATTACACTGCTTCATATACCTTAAAGCATTTTTTATCTTTCGAAGTCTAAATATTTTAAATAACTTACCGCCTTGGTCTAAGCCACGACATACTCCATAAGAGTTCCCTCCATCCCTGTTATTTCAAAGGATGTAGCCACATCTTACTTCATCGCTAATCTTACATGCCCCACTATTATATAATGTTTTTATTGGAAAGTCAACACATTTTAGGAAGTTTTTTTAGTTTTTTATACAATTATTTCATATAATGAAAAAAGACGGATTGATTATCCGTCTTTTAATTATTATTCTGTTGTAACTACATTTGAACTTCCACCAAAGTATTGGCTATAAATTTGTTGTACTTTTTCATAACTTTCTTCATAATTTACAGTCTCTGGCATTCCATAATCAACGCCAAATGTATCTACTGTAATTGATTTTATAGTAATTTTATTTTCATCTTCTGAAGCATTATCATCAGTGTTTTCATTTTCTTCTATATCAGCATTTTCTTCTGAGTTTGTATTTTCCACTCTTGAAGCAGCAATTGATTCTAGCACATCCATTCCTTCTATAACCTTACCAAAAGCAGCATAATATCCATTATATTCTGGTATATCCTTTGTTAATAGTGCAAAATTACAGTTAGCGGAATTATATCCTTCTTCTGTAAGTCCGAAAAAAGTATAATCATTTCTTTCCATTGTAATAACACCTTTTTCATGTCTAATGTAGTTCTTTACATCATTTTTTATAAAATCTCCTTTTATCCCATAAGTATAATTACTTTCTGGATTTTCCTTTATTTGAGATAGTTTAGCCATTTCGTTAGATTGATCACCTAATAATCTATTAGTATCAATTGACATCTTATAATCATTATAAAAACCGCTATTTGCTAGTTTAACAAAATTAGCAACTGCGTTTGGAGCTGATTGTGGATCTAACTCTACTTTTATTGGTTTATCATAACCCTCAATAACAATTGTAGCAACAGGATTCTTAACCTTTTGAGTTTTACTCATAACTAACATTACAACCAAAACAACAACTGCTATAGCTACAACACCTATTCCTATTTTTAATAAATTTTTCTTCATTTGAATTCCTCCATCGTCTTTTTTATTTAATCAATTTAATCACAAACATATTATAATCTTAAATTGTAACAAATTACAATACCTTTATAAGATTTTTTCTAAACTTATTTAAATCTAACTCTACATCATAAGATTATCAAAAATAAACTGTTCTTGCATTCTTCTTAATGATTGTTTAATTGCCCTAGCTCTAATTTCACCTATTCCATCTACTTCATCTAATGCTGGAATATCCGCTGCTAATATATGTTGGAAAGATTTAAAAGATTTTACTAAATTTTCAACAATATTAGCTGGAACTCTTGGAATTTTATTTAAAACTCTATATCCTTTTGTAAAAACGCCAACCTCTTCATAGTTATCAAAGTCTTCATATCCTAATAATTTAGCTATTATTTGTGGTTTAACTAATTCGTCGTGTGTAATATTCCTTATTTGTTCTAATACATTTTCAGGAGTTCTATTTTTATTTGGAACTAGATAATCTTTAACAATAAGTAGCTCTTCCACTTCCAAATCACCAACTAATTCATCAAGTTGCATTTGCAATAATCTTCCTTCTTCTCCTAACTCATAGATTGCTTTTCTTACTTCATCTGCAACAGTCATAACCATTTCAGCCCTTTGGATAGCTATAATAACATTCTCCAAAGTAACAATATCATTAAATTCGTATTCATTTAACAAATTAAGTTTGCTATCAAATACTTTTTTATATTTTTCTACTGTTTGTAACGCTTGATTTGCTTTTGTAATAACCTTTGAAGTATCTTCTAAAACATATCTTAAATTTCCTTTATAAATGGTAATAATATTTCTTCTCTGAGATACACTCACAACGAGTTCTCCTGTCTGCTTTGCTGTTCTCTCAGCTGTTCTATGACGTGTACCTGTTTCATTTGTAACAATATCAGAAGATGGAATTAGTTGAGTATTAGCACGTAAAATTTTCTTCAAATCTCCACTCAAAACTATAGCGCCATCCATTTTAGCTAGTTCATATAATTTTGCTGGAGTATAATCAACATCAATGCTAAATCCACCATCAACCAAATCTAAAACTTCTTTAGAATCTCCAATTACAATAAGCCCACCAGTTTTTGCCTTTAAAATATTTTCCAATCCTTCACGAATTGGAGTTCCCGGTGCTATCATTTTTAATATATCTATCATTTCATTGTCATCTTTTACTAAAGCCATTTTTACCTCCAAACTAATTCTACTGTACAGTAGAGTGTTTTTTATTAGCGAAGTCCTACACTCTTCAATGCTTCATTAATATTCTTAACACCTATTATATCCATTTTATACTTTTCTTTCAACTGTTTTTTATTACTTTCTGGAATAACGCATGTCTTAAATCCTAATTTTTCGGCTTCTTTCAACCTTTTATCTATTAAATTGACAGTACGTACCTCTCCTGTTAGTCCAACCTCACCAATAACTACTACTTCTTTTGATACACTTAAGTTCTTAAAACTTGATGCAACAGCAATAATAACACCTAAATCAACAGCTGGTTCATTAATTCTCATCCCGCTTACAACATTAATATAAGCATCTTGATTTCCAAGGTTAAATCCAGCTTTTTTCTCTAACACAGCCATCAATAAAGTAAGTCTGTTGTAGTCTATTCCATTTGCATTTCTTCTTGGCATTCCAAATACACTAGGAGTTGTCAAAGCTTGAAGTTCTATTAATAAAGGTCTTGTTCCTTCCATACTTGCAACAACAACAGAACCTGCAGGGTTATCATCTCTTTCAGAAATTAAGACTGCTGATGGATTTGAAATTTCAACCATTCCTTCGTTTGCCATTTCAAACATTCCTACTTCATTTGTTGAACCAAATCTGTTTTTTACTCCACGCAAGATTCTATATGAAAAATATCTTTCTCCTTCTAAATATAAAACTGTATCAACCATATGTTCCAAAACTCTTGGTCCTGCAATATTTCCCTCTTTAGTAACATGTCCAATTATAATTGTAGTAATCCCA
>Ga0247608_10002164_pt1 | contig 25280 bp, 23 predicted proteins | sample 176DNAGHGlowgp2_FD_193490 | JGI IMG/M metagenome (GOLD analysis project Ga0247608, IMG submission 193490) | Sheep rumen microbial communities from Palmerston North, Manawatu-Wanganui, New Zealand - 1766 DNA GHGlow gp2 | ecosystem: Host-associated > Mammals > Digestive system > Stomach > Rumen ... | reverse complement strand
AAATAACCATAGCAGATACAAGCCCATCTGTAACAAACTGTGGAGATATGCTTACATATATCCATAACAACATCATTATGTATCACGGTGCTGATGTACCTTATACCAATGTACTTTTTAAGACCATAGAAAATATAATGGATACCTGTGAAAAGGATGATATTCCATCCTATCTTCTATTTATAGAAGATGCATTTGTATATATGGATAACTATAATTATGAATCTGGAATGAGAAAGATTCTCTCAGAAATGGACTTAATCCTAAAAAATTCCGAAATCGGAACAAACTCTGACCGAGTACTGTTTTATGATTACAGCGCGATGATGAAATGTGATTATGACCATGATTTAAGTAATGCACTGAAGCTTGAAGAGAAATCTATATCCCTTCTTCCGGAAGCTGCACATGAAAGTGCCGTACTGATTTCAAATGTATATACAAATTATGGAAGGCTGCTTCACAAGAAAGGTGACTTTGTACCTGCCGAACAATATATGCGAATGGGTATTGATATACTTCGCAAGTACCATCTTGAGTATTCAAATGATATGGTAATAAAAATCTGTAACTACGCAGTGATATTATCATCTATGGGGAATCACGACCAGGCACTTACTGTTCTTCGAAAAAATAGGAAAATAGTAAAGGATCATATCTCTGATACCTGTCATGACTACGCTCTGATTGAAGAAGCCATATGCAGGATATATTTAAGTGTTGGAAATGTAAATGATGCTACAGATCATCTGAAAAAAGCTCTTTCCATATATGCAAAGATATGGTCGGAGCAGCCGGAACTGATAGAACAAAAATACGCAGAGCTGCAAGAAGATTTTATGAAAGCTGGAATCCGTATGGTTCCTCCAGATCAATATTTTTTATTAAAAAACTGAAATAAATAAGATACTTTTATTTGGATAGCCCGAGAAGATTCTCTTCCCGGGTTATTTTTTATTTTCAAAAAATTGCAATTTCACGTCAATCTGCCATCAAGGTACTAATCCCCTTTTCTTAATAGAATGAACTCGTGATCATCAAAAGCCGATGTACCACCCCGAAAACGGGAATCAAAAATCTTAAGAAAGGGGGAATCCATATATGCCAAGAAGTAAAAAGAGTATCGATGAGCGTATAAACGCAAAGGATATCGAAATTCAAAAAGCCATAGAGAAAGCAAACCAGCTCCAGGCTCAGAAAAAGTTACTTGAAAAGCAGAAAAAAGAAGCTGACCGTAAGGCCAGAACTAAACGACTGATTGAGATTGGTGCTTCAGTTGAGTCAGTTCTTGGAAGAGATTTCAGAGACGGCGATAACATCCGCCTCATGAACTTTCTTAAATCACAGGAACGTAACGGCAAGTATTTCTCTAAAGCAATGGAAAAAGAACTTCCGAAAAATGGTGAATCCGAGGCTGCCACAGATGTTTCTTAATTCCCTGACAAGGGCGCACTTATATATGGGCGGAGCCCATATTGTATAAGTTTCTCCCTACGGTCGAACCGGTCTGGCTCTGATGAGCCAGCCGGGCGCGTTCCGTCGGCGGGGTCTTGTGCAGACGGCACTCTTCCGCAGAGGGCGCTCTTGTGCAGAGGGCACCAAAGGGCTCTGCCCTTTGGGATATCCCGCAAGGGGCTTTGCCACCCTTGACCCCTACCCGAAGCTTTTTTCCAAAACTAACTCCACACCAGCAACCTACTCGGCACTGGTTACGGATTCAGTTTTGTCAATACGCTTCTATGCTCAAAGGACGCTGTCCTCGCCGCAGGTGGCTTCCCGCCAGGTGTCACCTGGACGGAGTCAAGGCCGGCAGCCTTAACAATCCGCAGGATATATATCCATTTAACCATATATAAGATATAGCGAGGTGATGTTAAATGTCTATCTATCATTGTTCCATAAAAATCATCAGTCGAGCAGGTGGACGCTCTGCCATTTCCGCTGCAGCTTATCGCTCAGGCGAAAAGCTTACTAACGAGGAAACCGGTTTCATCCATGATTACACCCGAAAAGGCGGAGTAATCATGAATGAGATTATCCTTCCGGATAATGCGCCCAACCGTTTATTCAATCGTGAGGTTTTATGGAACGAAGTACAGCATGTGGAGAAAAGATCCGATGCCCAGTTTGCAAGAGAAGTTGAAGTTGCTCTCCCTATAGAGTTAATGAGAGAGGAACAAATAGAATGTGTCCGAAGCTTTATAAGAGAGAACTTTACCTCGAAAGGAATGATAGCCGACTGGGCACTCCATGATAAAGGTGATGGTAATCCACATGCACATATAATGCTGACGGTAAGAGGAATAAATGAAAAAGAAGGATGGCAGAAAAAGCAAAAGTCAGTCTTTGCAAATGGAAGAGATAAAAACAGAAAGCCAATATATGATCCGTCAAAGCCATCTTATGATCCTAATGATAAGGAAGGAACATCTAAGTACCGAATTCCTGCTCTTGATGAAAATGGAAAACAGAAAACCAGAGTCAGAGAGGGTAAGGGAACTGAGTATCTATGGGAAAGAATATCTATTCCGGCAAATGACTGGAACGAACATAGCAAATGTGAACAGTGGAGAAAGTCATGGGCAGAGCATTGTAACCGATACCTTCCCCCTGAACTGCATATTGATCATCGTTCTTATAAAAGACAGGGAATAGATATGGAGGCAACTGTCCACGAAGGGGTTACTGCCAGAAAAATGGAACAAATAGGCAAGACGGCTGACAGATGTGAAATGAATCGTGAGATACGTCAGAGAAATAAACTAAGGCAGATATTATCAAAGCAGGTAAATGAAATATCAAATTATATAGTTGAGAAAGTGAGAAATATCTATGAAAGAATTACAGGAATATTTGAAGATAGAAAATCTCGAAGAACTGATAGAGATTCTTGGGGAAATGGAAAAACTAATGAACATTATGGAGGAGCTTCAGGAGGAAAACGAGAAACTGGAGTATATGACAATATCTCTTCGAGAGAAAGCGGTCAGTCTGGAAAAGGAACTGTCTCAGATGAAAATAGAGAAGTCCGAGCTGGAAGAAGGAATGGACGAGTATCAGAGATTATCGGAGAACTTGAACGGCGAAAACAAGAAGCTTCTCTCACAGATAAGGGAATTGACCAGACAGAAAAATACACTCAAGAAACAGATATCAGAATTCGAGAGCTTAAAAGAATAAAGGAAAAAAAGGAGAAGGAACTGGATGAAAGAATCAGAAGGCTTATGGACAAAAGAAGATCTGATAAGTCAGATGGAAGAAATGCAGCTGGATATGGAATCAAAGAATCAGCAGATAGCAGAACTGACACAATTGAAAAACGAACTTCAGATTCAGCAGGCACAGAAGGAAGAACAGATTCAGAAGCTCTCATCAGAGATATCGAAGCTGCAATCGAAACTGCAAGAGCTATTGAAGGAGCTGCAGATAAAGAACGAGAAGCTCGTGAGGCAGAGCGAAGCAGACTTGATAGAGAAAGAGAACGAGAAGCTGAAAGAAAGAGACTGGCAGAGAGAGAAAGAGCAGAGAGAGATTATAAGAAAAAGCGAAACCGAAATCTCAGCCGTTAAAAAGGACTACGATGAAAGATGTAAAAAGCTTGAGCTTCAGGAAGAAAAGTGCCACTTGCTCAAGCAGGAACTGGATATAAAGATTAAGGATCAGGATGCGATTATTATAAATGGTGTCAAGAGAATGTTTAATGAATACAAAACTGCATTAGAAAAGAAGCATATAAAACAGATTAAAAGGTCTGATGCGAAATATAAAGCTATGATAGCAGCTATCCAATCAGAACTATGGATTACTGTAATATATGCTACAATACTAACAGTATTCATGGCAGCCAGGTCCAGATGTTTCACAGATAATCTAACAAGCTTTTTTACAGGAATTGCCATAGCGGTAAAAGCTCTTATAACAAATGCATATACATCTGGAATATGGTGCGCCAAAGTGACAGACGGAATAGGGATGTATGCTGTGCAACAGATTCTATACTATCTGATTATAATAATAATTATTATAGTTATATGTGGTATTCCCGGTCTGATAATCTATCTTATAGGTAAGAAATATGTGGAATGGTACAAAAAAGAAATAGCAGATCACATATCAATGTGGGTTGCAGTGGTTACACTTGCTATAACAATATTCTTTGCAGAGGAGATAACATCCATCCTATCCATCAATCTTATCTGGCTAAACATAATAATACATCTCCTATACAGTGCAGGAAGGGCCTATGTAAGGGGCTGTAAGAAGAACAGGGGATATTACTGAGATATAAAATAGGCCTACAGAGATATTATAAAATATTCTCTGCAGGCTTTTATATCATTCATATAGTTTCCTATATAATTCATATATATCTTCACGGCTAAGATATGAAAAGTTGTTATCTAACAATCTATTCTGTGTTGTGACTACAATTTCAGTAAATTCCTCTAACTCTTTTGATTTTACTCCGTACTCATATATCTTTTTCTTTGGCATTATTTTACCAAGCAATTCATCAAGTTTTTCAAACATTTCTGAAGAATACGAACCCAATACAGAAGATACATGTCTTTCCCACTCTAATAGTGCTCCTGAATTGCTAATGTCATGATATTTTTTGAATACTTCTGTGTAGAAAACATAGTTTGATTCACCATGAGGCACATGATAACTCGCACCCAAGGGATAACTCATTGCATGAACTGCACCACATCCAGCATTCCCAAATGCAATACCGGCATAATTGCTTGCCAAGAGAAAATCCATACATAACTCATCCGTCAAAGTTTTATTATTTTTAATGTATTGCTTATAGCCACTTATTATTATAGATATAGCCTGTTTTGAAAACATTTTAGTATAATCATTCGCTTTTGGTGAAACGTATGACTCTGAAGCATGTACCAAAGCATCAATAGAGCTGGCCGCAAAGACTTTATCAGGAATTCCTTTCAGCAATTCGGGAATTAGTATAGTTTTATCCGCAAATAATTCATCGCTTACAAGTCCCATCTTTGTCTTTTTTGAGGTAAGTTCCAATATAGAAATATTGGTAACTTCACTCCCTGTCCCACAGGTTGTCGGAATCAAATATAATTCTTTCGTCTTTTTCGGTGTAATTCTTTTTTCAAATAGGTCATAAAGACTACCACCATTTCCGAGAGAAATAATCTTTGCTATATCAAGGACTGTACCACCTCCAACTGCAATGATACGGTTTATCTTATAGTCTTCAATTTCCTTTAGAATACCAAGAACAATGAGATCTGTTGGTTCACCTTTTCCATATCTATCGACAAAAATAATATTATTATTTGAAACTCTTGAACTAAGATATTTTTTATATATAAACTCTTCTGTCAAAATGAGATCATCTGACTTAAAACCAATTTCATTCTCAAGCTCTCCAACTCTGTTACAGATTATTATTTCTGGTTTTATCATAAAAGATTTCACTTCTAACCAATGGCCTCCTTTATGGATTCTTCAATAATATCTAGCCCTACCTCCAACTGTTTATCTGTTATTACAAGAGGAGCTAAAAATCTGATAACATTATTATATGTTCCTGCTCCTTCTATGAGAAGACCACGTTTCGAAGCATTTCTTATTATAATACTTGTAATCTGAGGATCTGGCGTATTTAGTCCATCAGGTTTAATAAACTCAATTCCTATCATTCCACCAAGTCCTCTTATATCTCCGATGACGTTATATTTTTGTTTCATCTCGTTATATCTTTCAGTAACTCGGTTACCAATTTCCCTCGATCTTTCTGCGAGGTTCTCTCTCTCCATTATTTCGATAACCTTTAATGCTGCAGCACAGGCAAGAGGATTTCCAGAATAGGTTCCACCTATTGTACCCCTCTCTGGTGCTTCCATTATCTCTTCTCTTGCAACGATTGCCGAAAGAGGTATACCTGCTGCTATAGACTTTGCAGTTGTCAGGATGTCAGGTTGGACTCCTGCTTCAGCCCAGTACTCTGTCGCAAACATTCTGCCAGTTCTGCAAAATCCTGACTGTACTTCATCTGCTATAAGCAGTATACCGTATGTATCACACAGTTTTCTTAGTGCCTTGACCCAACTGATTGGTGCAGGAATAAATCCTCCTTCCCCCTGAAGAGGCTCTACTACAATTGCTGCTATTTGCTTAGGTGAAGCGCATTCTTCAAACACCTTTTCTATGGTTCCTATATAATAATCGACCATTTCAGTTTCGGACATATCCTTCGGACCACGATATAGATAGGGATATTCTGCTCTGAATATTCCAGATGGAAGTTCTCCCATTCCTCTCGCATATGCCTTCTTAGAAGTCATTGCCATAGTATAATGAGTCCTCCCATGAAATGCTCCGGAAAAGACGATTATATCTGATCTCCCTGTATATGACTTCGCAACTTTTACCGCATTCTCATCTGCTTCTGCTCCACTATTTGCAAAGAAAGCTTTTTTCTTTTCACCAATAACAGGTGCTATTTCTGATAGTTTTTCCGCAAGAGAAACATATCCCTCATGTGTGACTATATTAAACATTCCATGAAAATACTTTTCAGCCTGTTCTTTTACCACCTCAATTACTTCAGGATGTGAATAGCCAATATTTAATACACCAACACCTCCAACAAAATCAAGGAATCTATTTCCATCCACATCTTCGATAATTGCTCCTTCACCGCGTTTTATAACCGCAGGATATATACAACCTATCGCTGATGGAATAGCAGATTTTCTTCTATCAATTATCGCCTGCGCCTTTGGACCAGGCAAAGTTTTTGTTATTATTTCTGGCAAGCTGTCCTTTAACATTTCATCACCTTCTTAGTGTTCATACCATCCTACTATTCCAGGATGCATATTAATATTTATCTGTTTGATTTCCTGATACTCTTCTAACCCATGTACACCTAACTCTCTTCCAATACCAGATCTTTTATATCCTCCCCATGGTGCCTCGTTAAAACAAGGGTTATAGCAATTAATCCATGTTATTCCTGCTCTAAGCTCCTTAATCACTCTGAGCGCTCTTGCACCATCTGCTGTAAATACAGCTCCTGCCAGACCATATACAGTATTATTCGCCATTTGGATTGCTTCTTCCTCGGTTTTAAATGTCTGAACAGTTACCACCGGTCCAAAGATTTCCTCTCGCACAATAGTCATATCATCTGTGCAGTCATCAAATACTGTTGGTCTGACGAAATAACCCTTTGCCGCATCTCCCTCAGTATATCTCTCACCACCGCACACAAGCGTAGCTCCTTCGTCTATTCCTGACTTAATGTAACCAAGAACTCGATTCATATGCGATTCTGATACAAGGGCACCCATATCAGGATTTTCAAGTGGATTTCCGATTGTTATGGCATTAGCTCTCTCTGCCAGCCTGCTCACAAACATATCCTTTATGCTCTCTTCTATTATTATTCTTGATCCCGCAGAGCATATCTCACCTTGGTTAAGGAATATTCCAATCATCGCCCACTCAACAGCACCATCAATATCCGCATCCGCAAATATAATATTGGGGGATTTACCACCCAGCTCAAGTCCGATTTTTTTAACATTTCCGGCTGCTGCGCGCATTATACTCTGACCAACCTCTGTACTTCCAGTAAACGTAACCATGTCGACTTCTTCGTTTTCCGCCAGTTCATTTCCTACTGACCCTCCAGGTCCAAGGACAAGGTTACATACTCCTCTCGGCAATCCCACTTTTTCAAACAATTCAAACAGCTTTATAGATGATAAAACACAGTTAGAGCTTGGCTTATAGATTATACTGTTTCCAGCTGCAAGTGCAGGAGCCAACTTCCATACTCCCATAAGAAGAGGATAATTCCACGGTGTAATAAGTCCACATACGCCTACCGGTTCATGGATTGTATAGGAATGCATTTCACCAAATCCTGTATTTACATCGTACACGCCACCATATGGAGCCTTAATTAGACTTGAATAATATCTGAAAGTATGTATAGCATCGTCAACATCACATTCAGATTCTCTAAGAGGCTTACCCATATCTATAGTATCCAGATATGCCAGTTCTTCTCTTGCCCCGTCCATAGCATCAGCTATTTTAAGAAGTATATCGCCTCTTATTTGTGAGTCCATATCTCGCCACTCTCTGGTTTCATAGAAGGATTTCCTTGCAGCCTCAACCGCCTTTCGTACATCCGCCTCATTACCCTCTGTGATTGTAGCGATAACTTCACCCGTTGCAGGATTTATACTGCTTCTTTCCTTTCCGGATTCGCTAAGCACCCACTCTCCATCAATAAACATTTTCTTAATTTCATTCTTCATAGGAAGCTCCTCTAATCAACCCTAAATATTCATCGTCTTCTTAGTATCTGACAACGCTCCGTCCATTCTCTCTATGACATCTTTTATATCCTGCTCAGATATAACAGCTGTTGGTTCAAATCTTATAGTTTTTGCATTTACAAGTGTACCTGCAGTCATTACTCCCCTTGCAAAAAGTCCCTTTGAAGTCTCATAACCTATCTCACATGTATTAAACTCTACTGCAAGCATAAGGCCTGTTCCTCTGACTTCGTAAATTAGCTCTGGATATTTTTCTGCGAGTTTTTCCAGCCCGGATTTTAGAACCTCACCCTTTTTCTTACAAACTCCTGGAATGTCATTCTCAAGCATATATTTTATTGTCGCTATAGCTGCTGCACAGCAAAGTGGATTACCTCCAAATGTTGGAGATCCAAGCAGCCATGGGTTATCGATCAACTCCTGTGTCCACATTTTCGGCTTACATATAATACCTGTAATGGGAACAATACCTCCGCCAAAAGCCTTTCCAAAGGTCATAATATCTGGAACAACACCTTCGGCCTCACATCTCCACATAGTACCTGTTCGTCCCATGCCTGTCTGTATCTCATCAAAAATCAAGGCAACACCTGTTTCATCACATATCTCACGCACCTTTGCGAGATATCCCTCAGGCGGAATTATGATACCCGCTTCTCCCTGGATCGGCTCCAGAATAACTGCCGCTACCGATTCACCAACTGCCTGAAGATTCTTTATTGCCTTCTCAATATCTTCTGCATTTCCATACTGCACATGCTGTACCTGCTGAACCATTGGGGAGTATGGAACTCTGTAGGTTCCTTTTCCTCCAACCGATATTGCACCCATGGATTTTCCATGAAACGCTCCAACAGCTGATATATACCATCTGCCGCCTGTTGCTATACGAGCCAGTTTAAGTGCCATCTCGACAGCCTCTGCTCCACCATTAGTAAAGAAGCACTGTTTTAATTCGCCCGGAGTAATATCTGCAACTGCCTTTGCAAGATAACCTCTAAGAGGATCCAGGAGTTCCTGTGAATGAAGTGCCTGATGCTCTAGCTGCGCCTTGACAACTTCCATAATCTCGGGATTTCTGTGACCACAGGTATATATTCCAAATCCACCAAGACAATCAATAAACTTTTCTCCATTAATGCCGTAACAATAGGCTCCCTCATCAGTCCATTCAAGGACAGCTCCACCCTCAGAATCTGAAGAAACTGATTTACGATACTTCAGCCATCCCGGGCTAACATAATTATCAAAATAATCTAGTGTATCACTGACCATCTGCTTTTTTTCAGCTTCTGATATATCTTTACTGTCTGTTTTAATAAGACTGACTACTCTATCTAATTCTTTAATTACATTTTCCTTTGATTCCATTTTTAGCCTCTTTTCTTTTTCTATAGCCTGTAAATTACTTCTTCAACTTAGTCCACATATCATCATAGATTGCGAGTGTATCAGTATCCAGATTTGAAACATACTCTCCTGCTGCTATTACATCCTGAGGTGGATTCTTTGCAGGATTACCTGAGAAATCCTCACCCAATAGCTCAATTGCTTTTGTGTTAGGATTCAAATAAGGAAACTCCTCAGAAATCTTACTGGAGTTTTCTGCATCCAGGATGAAGTCAATAAACTTTATTGCAGCATCATAGTGTTTGGAGCCCTTTGGAATACACAGATTATCCATAAACAGATATGCCCCCTCAGTTGGGAAAACAATCTTTACATCTGGATTTTCCTCCATGGTAAGTGCAACCTCTGCACTCCAGCAGAATCCCACTGTACAATCTCCTGAAATCAGTGCTGACTTAGGGCTGTCAGAGTCGTAAAGCTTTATATTATCCTTCAGGGTAAGAAGCTTTGCTTCAACCTCCGAAAGCTTATCAGAATCCGATTCATTCATGCTAAGTCCCATACTTCTCTCTGTAAGTCCGATAACAGCCCTGAAATCATCCAAAACTACAATGCTGTCTTTAAGTGATGGATCAAACAGATCACCATAACCCGTAATATCCATGTCAACCTTTGAAGTATTTACAGCAATAGCTGCAACACCGCCCTGATAAGGAACACTGTACTTATTACCAGGATCGTACGAAGGATTCAGATACGCCTCTCCTATGTTCTCCAGGTTCGATAGTTTATCCAGTTCAATTTCTTCAAGCATTCCCTGACCTGCCATCTGTTCAACCATATAGTCACTTGGTACGACAAGGTCATATGTTCCCTCAGTTTCAGATTTCACTTTCGCAAGCATATCTTCATTTGATGAATATGTTGTCATATTGACGTGAATGCCGGTTTCCTTTTCAAAGTCATCCAGAAGGCTCTGTGGCATGTATTCTGTCCAGCAGAAGAAATTAAGAGTTACCTCCTTACTGCTACCTCCATCAGAACTGCTTCCACAGCTGGTAAGAAGCCCTGCTGATAATGCAATCGTAAGAATAAAAGCTAATGTTTTCCTTATTGTTTTCTTCATATTATTTTCCTCCTCTTCAAGATCCTTCGCTTCGCTCAGGATGACAAACCATTTATTCTATTTATTCTTTTTTAGAATCCCGCTCTGTGTCAGAATCACAAAGCATATGGTTCCAACAAGAATCAGTGTTGACAATGCGTTTATATCCGGAGATACTCCGCTTTTTATACTGTCCATTACCTTTAACGGATATGTCTTCATCTGACCATTTACAAAATAACTGATTATCACATCATCTATTGAGAGAGTAAATGCTAGGAGTGCACCGCCTGCAATTCCCGGAGCCAATATCGGTAGTGTTATTCTGAAGAATGTCTGAGTCCGGTTTGCCCCCAGATCCATGCTGGCCTCGTCTACTGATTTATCGTATCCGGCAAGCCTGGCTCGTACATTGAATATTACAAATGGAACTGAAAATGTAACATGAGCCAGAATCAACGTTAGCATACCTCTTGGAATTCCCAGCTTTGAAAAAAGTGTAAGCAGTGAAATTCCGAGAACTATTTCGGGTATAACTACAGGTATATATAAAAGTGCATCTATCAGACCTTTCCCACGAAATTTATACTTATACATACCAACTGCTCCAAGTGTCCCAATCGCTGTCGCAAGAACTGTACTGACGATTGCAATAATCATCGTATTCTTAAATGAATCCAGTAAAGACACATTTTCAAAAAGCTTCTGATACCATGATAAGGTAAATCCCTTCCATGCAAGGTATGGCTTTGACGTCGTCGCATTGGTTGAATTAACTACAATAACTGAAATAGGAAGAAACAGAAATATATAAACAATAGTACAAAAACAAATATTTCTTATCTTTCCTAGTTTTCTTTTTAGATTTTTATTCATATAGTCACCACCTCCATGCAATATGGTTCTCTATAAAGCCAGGTCATCTACATTTCCGCCTGTTTTCTGGAACAGCTTCACAAGCACCAAAGTAATGAGGATAAGAACAATTGACAGTGCAGAACCAAGCGGCCAGTTGTTTCCACTTTGGAACTGCCTTTCAATCAGATTCCCTATAACATCCGAATTTCCTCCACCAAGTATGTCTGATACAAAGAAGTATCCAAGGCAAGGTATGAAGATCATAAGACAGCCTGAAAAGATTCCGCTGGAGGTCAGTGGTATAACTATCCTAAATATCGTTGTGAGCTTTCTCGCCCCGAGATCCTGAGAAGCCTCAATCAGACTTCCGTCAAGCTTTTCGATTGCTGTATAGAGTGGAAGTATCATAAACGGAATAAGGCAATAAACCATTCCCAAAACAGTGGTTCCTCTTTTAAAAAGAAAATCCATCGGCTCGCTAGCAAGTCCTAAACCGGTCAGTGCCTCATTAAGCCACCCGGATGTTCCAAGAAATGTTCTCCAGCCATATATTCTGATTAATGAATTAGTCCAGAACGGGATAATTACCAACATATATAAAAGATTTTTAGCCCTGCTCTTTGTTCTTGAAATCACATATGCAAATGGATATGATACTAAAAGTGCTATAACCGTTGTAAGTGCAGCTATAAGAATTGATTCACTATATATTCGTAAATAATCCTTATTCAGTAACCTCTCATAATTCTTTAACGTTAAACTATAGACAACATTGTAATTATCATCTATAGAGCAAAAACTCATTACAAGCACATAAACTAGCGGAAGTGCCACCAGAAGAGCGAGTATCAATGTCACCGGTCCCACCATTACAATTACTGGAAGTGTATTTGATCTGAGTCTATGTAATTTAGAGTTATTCATACTGCATCACCTCTCATTGTCATGCCAGCTTTATTGAATCCAGCGCATTTAGTATGTCATGCTCTTTTCCACGAATAATCACAGCATCCCTCGGATTCCAGCAGGGATAGATTGTTTCCCCCAGTTCAGGTAATTCCTGCCCCGCAAGTCTCTCAATTCTGATCTCATTTCCATTAGGAAGTTCCACGATACATTTTATGATTGATCCAACATATACATAGTCCTTCACAACAGCAGATACCGTAAAATCCTCTGTCGGTTCTTTCATGTACATCATTTTTTCCGGTCTGATTGAAAGAGTTACATACTCTCCCTCACTCGCCCTTACATCTGCAGCAGATATAATGCCGTTTTCAATCGTTACATGACATTTATCTGAATCCGCATAGCCAATTGATCCATCAAATGTATTGGTCTCTCCGATGAATGTTGCCACAAATCTTGTTTCAGGTTTCTCATATATCTCAGTAGGAGTTCCCAGCTGGTTAAGCACACCGTCATTCATGATGGCAATCCGGTCACTCATAGTAAGAGCCTCCTCCTGATCATGTGTAACATAGATAAATGTTATATTCAGTTTCTTCTGAAGTCTCTTTAGTTCAAGCTGCATCTGCTTTCTGAGCTTCAGATCAAGAGCACCTAAGGGTTCATCCAAAAGAAGCACCTTTGGCCTGTTGATAAGCGCTCTTGCAATCGCCACTCTCTGTTTCTGACCTCCGGAAAGCTGGCTGGGATATCTTTTCTCAAAGCCACCCAATTGAACCAGATCCATCATATGAAGCACTCTTCTCTTTATCTCATCCTTTGGAACCTTTTTCATTTTAAGTCCATATGCTATATTGTCATATATAGTCATATGCGGGAAAAGTGCATAGCTCTGGAAAACAGTATTTACATCTCTCTCATATGGCTCCTTATCCTGGATTGCTTCTCCCTCTACTCTCACACTTCCGCTTGTCGGTTCTTCGAAGCCTGCGATCATTCTGAGGGTTGTTGTCTTTCCACAGCCTGATGAGCCAAGCAAAGTAAGAAACTCACCTTCCTTAACCTTCAGATTAAGATCCTTAACCACATGATTTTCACCATATATCTTATTAACATTTTCAAGTTCAACTATATATCCCATGCAACTCACCTCGTATTACAGAGCCTTGTCTCCTCGTTCACCTGTTCTGATTCTCACAGCCTCTTCAATATTTCTGATAAATATTTTTCCATCACCCACATGACCAGTCATGCAACGCTCCCTTACTGCTGCGACAATCTTCTCAACTTTTTTATCCTTTACAACCGCGTCAATCTTAATCTTAGGAAGCAGATTTAGTGTTACCTTCATTCCCTTTATTTCATTAACTGCTTCTTCATCCATCATTCCCTTCTGGGTACCACAACCCATTACAGTGGATATAGTCATTCCGCCGCAGTTAACTTCATCCAACACTTTTTTAATCTCTTCCAGCTTTTCGGGTCTGATAATAATTGTTATCTCTTTCATAATACTCATCCTTTCTCTCAACCTTCCCGCTAAGGAGAAGGGGCTTCAAGTCTAATGACATGAAGCCCCTTTGCTATGACAGAATGAACCTGAATATGTTCATTCTCTATTAGGTTATTTACTTTTCACATAGAATATACTCCGACCAGATTATAAGTTCAATTACACGATTTAGCACTTTTTATGCTCAAAAAGGATTATTTTTAATTACTCAGGATTATATCCGATAATCTTATATTATGACTAATGATGCAATATCCGCTCATATGTTTCAGGACGTCTGTCACGGAATATCCCCCATTCCCTTCGCTCCTTTGCCAAAGCATCAAGGTCAAATTCAGATGTGACAAATCCCTCAGTATCAGTGTTCATATTAGAAACAATCTCGCCATGCTGATCTGAGATAAAAGAATTCCCATAGAAAATCATCTTCGAACCAGGTTCAACTTCTGTTCCGATTCTGTTTGATGCAACAACCGGCATCATATTTGCAGCAGCATGACCTCTCATCACATTCTGCCAATGGATACGAGAATCCTTCTCTGACATTATCTCACTACCTATAGCAGTTGGATAAAAAAGAATTTCCGCACCCATCAAAGCCATTATTCTTGCAGCCTCAGGGAACCACTGATCCCAGCATATTCCAACTCCGATTGTTCCAAATCGGGTATTCCAAACCTTAAATCCTGTATCACCTGGAGTGAAATAAAACTTCTCTGCATATGGCAGACCATCCGGTATATGAGTTTTTCGATAAAATCCGAGTATCTCACCACCAGCGTCTATTATTGCTATTGTATTAAATCCTATATTTCCATATCTCTCAAAAAAGCTTACTGGTAAGACCACATTTAACTTTTCTGCAAGTATCCTCATCCTTTTAATAGCCGGATTTTCATTTAATGTAGTAGCTATTCCCATATATTCAAGACTCTGTATCTGACAAAAATATGGCGTTTCAAATAATTCCTGAAGTAGTATTATATTAGCACCTTGGTCTGCAGCCTCTACTACTATTTTTTCAGCTTTATTCAGAATGGTCAATCTGTCCCATGAACAAGTCATCTGGGTAGCAGCAACAGTCACTTTCCTCATATTCCAGACCTCCAGACAATCTTTCCACCTATCATTGTCAACTTTATATCACAACTCAGAATATCCATTTCAGAGATAGCAAATAGGTTTTTATTAACGATAACAATATCAGCTAAGTATCCTTTTTTTATTCTTCCTAATTCTTTTTCTCTTCCATATGCCTTTGCTGCACCATATGTATAGCCTCTTAGAGTTTCAAACATACTTAATCTCTCATCTGGATTATGACTTGCCTCAGATCCATCCTTAAATCTCCTGCTTACTGAAGCATATATATTTGTAAAAGGATCTATATCTACAACAGGGCAATCTGTCCCTAATGCAATTTCTCCGGCAGAATCAAGAATACTTTTAAGTGGCCATTCCAGCTTTATTCTTTCTTCTCCTATCCTGGATATCTTACCATTTGCATCGAGTAGTACATGTACTGGTTGCATAGAAGGGAGTACTCCTAATTCACTGAATCTTCTGATGTCTTCAGCAGCAATGTTCTCAATATGCTCAATCGTATTATTTATTATTCTTCTAGTATTATCTACATTATCCGTAAGTTTTTCCTTTGTATATTCAAAGGCATCCAGACACATTCTTACAGATCCGTCTGCAATTGCATGAATTCTGACCGGAATACCTGATTTATTTGCCTTATATACAGCTTTATTAAGCCTTTCTTGAGTTACAAATGGGACGTTCTCTCCTCTTGTATCAGGTCTATCAGTATAAGGTTCTAATAATAGTCCTGTATATGTTTCAACAACTCCATCAACAAACCCTTTTACGCCGCTTATCTTTATATAATCTGAATCCAGTTTTTCTTTCCAAGTCTTATTAATTCCAAGATCATCATTTTCAAACAAAGGAAGGTATATATGTACTCTGGCACTGAGGTTTCCTTCCCTTTCCATTTCTGACAAAACATGATATTGATCATATGTTTTTTCACATAAATCATATGGCATCATCTCACTTAATGATGTAACTCCAAAGCCATTCAGAGTCACTTGAAAATCATTATATATTTCTAATCTCTCCTCTTTAGTGAAGTCCTCATAATATTTTTGTGCAAGTCTAGTTGTATCCAGCTCAAGCAAAATACCAGTTGGGTTTCCGGATTTATCCACTTTAATTCCTTCATGATTTTTCGCCGTTTTTTTATCAATCCCACATTCCTCAAGTGCAGCCGAATTAAGCCAGAAACTATGTGCGTCTGCCGCTTGAAGATAAACAGGAATATCAGGTAATTCCTTGTCGAGACTTTCTTTTGACGGTAGATCAGAACGATTCCAATTTGTGATAAACCATCCTCTTCCACGTATTCTGGATAATCCGGGATTACAGTCAGCAAATCTTTTTATTATTCGTACTGCATCTTCTTCTGAGGATGATTTGTCCAGCTCTGAACATACATATCTGCTACTTGCTATTGCGGCAGAAAAATAATGGGTATGTGCATCTATAAATCCAGGCATCACCAGTCCACCCTTTGTTTCTATCAGTTCTGTTTCCGGACCAAGATATCTCAAATAATCACTTAAATCATTATCTTCAAAATTGATCACCTCAATTATCCTATCTTCTGAAATTACTATTGCACCCGAAAACAGATTTTTGTTATACCCATCAAATATTTTATTTCCAGTGATAATATAATCTGCAAACATTTCTTCCCACCCTACTTCTAATGAAACAGACTGTCTATATTTTTTTCAACTTCTTTATTTCCATGGATGTATTAATGCAGATAAAAAGAATAATAATAAGCGTGATTATGGTAGATAATGCATTAACATCAGGAGAAACACCATGCTTCACCATTTCAAGTATCTTTAATGGCAAGGTTTGACTTCCCGGACCACACACAAAAAAGCTGATTATAACGTCGTCAATCGATAACGACAACGAAAGTGTAGCTCCAGATATCACCCCTGGCATGATCAGAGGCAATGTTATATAAAAAAACGTTTTAAGATAATTTGCCCCAAGATCCATTGAAGCCTCATCCAAACTCTGATCTATTCCAGAAAGACTAGCTCTGACTGATATAACAACAAATGGGATGCAAAATGTTATATGAGCAAGAGTCATGGTTATGAGACCCATTTGAAATTTTAATATCGAAAAAATAGATAGCATTGCCACTCCAAGTACTATTTCAGGAATTACTATAGGAACATACAAAAGCATATCTACTATTTTTTTCCCTTTAAAATTGTACTTGCTCATTCCAACAGCTCCAAGAGTACCAATAATAACAGAGAGAACTGTCGATGAAACCGCGATTATTAAGGAATTTACAAGAGCCTCCATCAATGTTCTATTTTTGAAAAAACTTGCATACCAGTTTAGAGTAAATCCTTCAAACACTATATTCATCTTTGATGTATTAAATGAAAATAGGATTACGATAAAAATGGGAACATACAGAAACAATAATACTATTGCTATAATCAGATTTTTCACTCCTCTATTCTTCATATTCCGCTCAAATCCTCCATATTTCCACCCGCAGCCTGATATCCCTTGAGCATTCCAAAGGTTATAATCATAAGAATAACTGACATTGCCGCACCAAGTGGCCAGTTTCTCGCCGTAATAAACTGATTCTTTATAAGATTTCCAATTACCAGAGTCTTGCTACCTCCCATAAGATCTGTTATAAAATATAGACCCATGGAAGGGATGAAAACCATTACTGATCCTGCAAAAATGCCTGCCTTCGTCATCGGAAGTGTTATCTTTATAAAAGTTATATATGGTCTGGCTCCCAGGTCACTACTTGCTTCAAGTAATGACCTGTCGAACTTTTCCATGGAGTTATATAATGGCAATATCATAAAAGGCATGAGCATATATATAAGGCCTATCATTGCACCTGTATGATTATATACAAGCTTCAGCGGTTCCTGTATGATTCCCACCTTTATCAGAAGTCTGTTTATGATTCCATCAGCACGGAGTATATTTACCCATGAAAATATTCTTATTATCATGCTTACGCAGAATGGAACCATTACCATAGACATAAGGATTTTTTTCTCTATCGGCCCCTTTTCAGATACAAAGTAAGAAAAAGGATACGCAATTACCAGGCAGACAATCGTTACAACAAAAGACATCCCTAACGATTTTGCGAATGTAGATATATAGAGAGAATTTAAAATATCTGAATAATTCTTTAATGTAAATCCCTTTTCGACACCACCATAAGTTCCTTTATTCATAAAGCTTATTCCGATTATATACATGAAAGGAATCGCAACCAGTAGATATTGCCATAAAGAAACCGGGCCAATCATTATGTACTTTGCTAATGTTGATGAATTCGTTTTTTTCATATAAAAACCAGCTTTCCAGATTAACCTTTTAGTCTTGTCCATAATTCAACAATCTTTGAAACATCATCTCCAATATCTTCAAGGGTACATGACCTTTCCATTACTTCTTCTGGTGGATTCGTAAGGATATTATCGATAAAATCACTTCCAAGATATTCAAGAGCCGCCTTATTAGGATTTATATATGGAAATATTTCTGAAATGCTTGCACTTGTTTCTCCATCAAGGATATGATTCATTAATAGATAAGCATTTTCTTTATTACCAGCTGCGGATGTGATCATCATTGCATCTGCGCCCATATACACCCCTTCCTCAGGATAAAAGCACTTTATACTAGGATTTTCCTGCTGAGCCAGTAATGCCTCCGCTCCATATATTAATCCAATTGGACATTCACCATTTATCATCAGGGTCTTAGGACTGTCTCCATCAAATGCATGAACATTAGGGAATAAATCATTAAAATATGTTTCTACATCCGAAAGTGTATCATCACTTACATCATTTGCATCATGTCCGGTTGCCATAGCCGCCATAGCATACATCGCTCTTGAATCTTCGATAACGACGATTTTATCCTTGTACTCTTCTTTTGTTAAATCCGAATAGCTGTCAATTTCCTCAGAAATCACATCTGTGTTCACTGCAATTACTGCACTTGCAAACATGTATGGCAGAGAATACTTATTATCCGGATCATTAGTTCTTCCTAAATACTTTTCATCAATATTTGTATAATTGCTGATTTTTTCTCTATCAATTTCCTCAAGCATATCCTGTGAACTAAATATAGGTGTATAATTTTCAGGTGCAATAATCAGATCATATGTTCCCGGAGTCTGAGTCTGAACTTTAGCCAACATATCATCGGGAGATGTATATGTTGTCATATTCACCTTTATCCCTGTACTATCAGTAAAGGATTCAAGCACCTCATCCGGAAGATACTCCGTCCAGCATATTACATTTACTTCTTTACTGGCTGAAGCACCTGATGTACTTTCTTCATCTGTATTATTTGCAGTATTTGAACTACCGCACCCGGATATCATTGTAATCATCATAAGAGCTGCAGTAAGTCCCGAAACAAGTTTCTTAATTGTTTTTCTCATATATTTTCCCTCCTATAAAACGAAAAAGGAGCTACAATACCAGCTCCTTTGCCATTCAACAGGCACATAATAAAACATAAAATGTATGATTTCCATTATCACATTTAACCATTTATGTACTACTTTGATGTAAAAAATGATTATTTAGAATAATGTTTTATCCAGCAAACGGCTGTTGCTGCGTAATACAATGGATGTTTCCACCTCCATAAACAATCTCCCGTGTATCAACTCCAATAACCTTACGATCAGAAAATATTTTTTGAAGCTCTAACAATGCTCTTTCATCGTTCTCATCACCATATTGCGGCACAATAACGCCTCCATTAACTATTAAAAAATTCGCATATGATGCAATACAAATATCTCCCGGTCTTCTGCACTTCGAACCATCCTCGGATAATATTTGATAATCATCCGGAATTCTAACAAGATTTTTGGGGCAACAAAGTCTATGTACCTTAAGTTTACGTCCACTACAATCCGTAGACGAATCAAGCATTCTAAGAGCTTCTTTCGATGGATAAAAAAATGGACTATCACTGTTCTCTTCATCTATGCACACTACCTCTCCTTCTCCCACAAAAGAGGCTACGTCATCTATATGTCCATTTGTTTCATCGGGGTCTATGCCATCCTTAAGCCATATCACCTTATTAACCCCCAGATACTCCTTCAACATTTTTTCAATCTCCGATTTATTCAGATGTGGATTTCGACCTTTGCTCAGTAAACACATTTCAGTAGTAATTAAAGTTCCCTTCCCATCCACATGAAATGATCCTCCTTCCAGAACAAATCCTTCTGTCCTATATCGAGCGATATCAAGCCTGTCACATATTAAGCCCGCAAGTCTGTCATCGTCATCCCATGGATGGTAGAGTCCATCCACATTTCCACCCCATGCGTTGAAGGTCCAATCAACTGCACGAAGATTTCCGTCTGCATTTATCAGAAATGTTGGTCCAGTATCTCTTACCCATGCATCATTATATGGAAGCACAATTATATTCACATCACTTCCAAGCATGCCTTTTGCACTCGAAAATCCTGCCTCACTTGTTATCATAGTTACCGGTTCAAATTCTGCAATTGTATTTGCTACTCTTGCAAAAGCCAGTCTTGCCGGTTTAGCACCATTTCTCCAGACATCATATCTCTCTGGCCAGCACATCCACACCCTTCTTTGTTTTTCAAACTCCGCCGGCATTCTGTATCCATCCTCTTGGGGTGTTGAAGTCAGCATTCCTCTCTTCATATATAGTCTCCTATGATTTTTACTGATATGACGAAACAAGTTTAAAAAGTTGCATACGACTACTTACATTACATTTTTGGTAAATGTTTCTTTCGTGTTTCTTAAGCGTGTTTAAACTGATTGATAGTTCTTCACTAATAATTACATTATCCTGTCTGGAGAGAATATGCATAAGAACTTCAGACTCTCTTTTGGTAAGTGAATACTTCTGAATAAATCCTTCAACATCAGTTAATGCACTTATATCATTTTGTATACTTCTTCGCTGATTCAGACTATATGACATGTGATCCTTTAGTATATCAAGCACGAAAATATCATAATAATCAAAATCAGGTTTTCCTTTAAGTCTGTACAGTGTGACAACTCCCATAAACTGTCCTTCGTAACCCAATATAAGTTGTATAGAATAATGAAAATTATTAGTCTCGTAAAACAGTTTATAATAATCTGTATTCATCCTTTTCTTCTCGGACATTATATCTGACTCTCTATATACAAGACTTCGTCCACTGTACATAATATCCCGGCTATAATCCAGGTCATCATACTTTATTACATCCCTGCCATCATATCCATATGCCACCACTGAGTCGATTCCTGCAACAGATTCTTTTGAAGCAAGACAAAAATCACCTGCATCATATTCAACAATAGACATCAGGTGTTCCAGAAATTTCCTCTGCATCTCCTCAATATTCTTTATAGTATATATATCATATATTATATTATTGATGACTATCCAGTCATTCGTTTCGAGTTCGCTCATAAATACACCTCTACTATGGTATAAGTTTTATGACTGCAGTATTCTGATATGCGAGCGTTTCATTATGAATAAAACCTACCGTTCCTTCAATTGGGGCGACAAGTTCTTCTTTTACTACTGCTTCGTAAGGATGGACTATCTGAGCAAGTACCTGCCCCTTTTCAACTCTGTCATGTGCCTTAACCATACCTTCAAAGAATCCGGAGCAGCTTGTTCTTACATCTAAAAAGTCTGTAGTCTCCACAACTCGTGATATATACCCATCATCCGAGCTGTAATCTATTATTCCCTGCTTAGATAAAAAGTTAAGTATTGCTCTTTCACCCATTGATGCACTATTCTTGTCTACCTCACCAGTACTTGAGGTATATAGAGAAAATGCTTCTGTTTCCCATATCTGCCAATTATAATTTAGAGTCGCAGTATCAAAAGGTCTTGGATGATGAAGCACTACATAAGGGAGTCCAAACTGTCTAGCCATATCAACATTTTCAAGCCCGGTCTTCATTATCCGTATCTGCGGAACAAAATTTCCAGGCATATAAAATGATGCAAGCTGTACTCCTATTTTATAATCCTTTACTGCATTAAATATTCCATCTGCAATTCGCTGAGTAGTTTCTCCCAAATTGTATCCGGGAAACATTCTATTTACATCGGTATTATCTATCGTCCAAAACCTTTTCTTAACATTTACAGAATACGGATTACCACAAGGAATGATTAAGATACTTTTTCCTTCTTTGATTCTTCCCTCTTTTTCTAGCTGTCTCAGTTTTTTTATCAGAAGAGAACATACATATATCTGCTGATATTCATTCCCTCTGAGGCTTCCAACTATGGCTGCTGTTTTTTCTCCATAACCAAATGAATACCCTGTAACACGAAAATCATCTCTATATAATGCTTTTATCTCAAAAAGACTTAGCTTCTCCATCTGTCATATACCTCCTGTTTCAGGATTCTTCCCATAAGAGAACCCTCCTCAACTATTGGATATTCCCTTATGGTAAAAAGCCACCCTTCAGCCGGTGCCTTAATCTCGGCAAGAAGTTCTCCACTCATAGGATTTACAATTCTTCCTATATGATCACCTGTCTTTAAAAGGGTTCCATGATCTGTATCCTTTATAAATACACCGGATACAGGGGCATTTAGATAATAAACATCCCAGCCGTCCTCATCATAGGATATTACCGGTTTTCTGATATCATCTACCAGACCATTCCATATCCCCATATCCTTCATAAGGAACAAGATTCCATCTGTAAGCTGATCACCGTATTCTTTTGTTATTCTCATTCCTACTCCCATCTCTACTACAAGTGTTGGAACCCCTGCTGAGTTGAGACTGTATGCAAATGTTGACTCGAGCACTGTACTTGCTCCATGCACCCATATTAAATCTACATTAGCTTTTGATGCAATGGGAACCAATCGTTCCTTATGCAATTCATTTATTCTTATCTGGGGTATCTCGGTGAGAAATATATTGCTGGCATGAATATCAAGACACAGGTCAGCACCCATCATATCCTTTATAATTTCAGCTGCCATATACTCATTCATATCTCCGTGGTCATTTCCAGGAAATATTCTGTTCATATCCAGATCAAAAGCAGGAATTCCTCTTGTTATGGAATCTATTCCAAACGGATTCATAGCTGGATATATATCCACTATTCCATTTAGATTCTGCATATTTTCCTTAACCCTTCTGGACAGTTCATACGCTACATATTGTCCCTCTAATTCATCACCATGTATTCCAGTAACCACACATATTCTTTTTCCGGAATCTCCCAGTCTATGTTTTTTTATTTCCAACACTTCATCTACCGGAAGTTCCGCCTTGACTATACTCTCTATCATCATTTACTCCATTTCTTCAACCGATACTGTAATCTCCTGTTTCTGCTTTACATTTCCTACAAAGACTCCCTGATTGACCAGGCAGTCACTGTAGTCTCTCCCATGTGCTATTTTGATATGCTGATCAGTGACAACTATACCATTTGTAGGATCCAGCGGTAGCCAAAAACCATCTGAATATACTTCTATCCAGGCGTGAGACTCGCCCTCGCCAACCATCATCCCGGTAACATATCTGCAGGGTATCCTCCGGAGTCTCAGAATTGCCAGAACTATATGAGCATAGTCCTGACACACACCCTTTCCTATCTCAAATGCATCTTCAGCTAATGTTCCTATCTCTGTTACTCCCTTTTCATATCCAAAGTCCTGATAAACCTTGTTCATTACATATATGGCATACCTTGTATCATCTGATAGTTTTTCAGCCGGAATAAGATCCTTATAATAGTTTTCTGCAAACATAGCCACCCTGTTTTCCTTTGAATCATAATCTCTATCGAGCAGATGCTCTAAATCTAGTTCCTTAGCTATCTTTTTAGAATAATTAACGAGCATTTCCTTAGCTTCTGTGTATTTAGTTTGATATCTGAAAACTGATACATTCATGGGATTTACAGCATTCGATAAGGCGATTTCTTTTGTGTCATTTTTCTCTATTTCACTCGTATCATTCTTATTCTGACCACATATTGCCTCACCTCTTATGTCAAAGAAGAAGCATTTATGTTCACTTTCCTCATATCCATAAATTAAGGAATTACCAAATGAATCCACACCGTCACTTATAAAACTGTTAGGATAGATATCTCTGCTGATAAGAGTAATCCTCTGCTTTTCATCTGATACAGGAATACATTTCAGGGTAAATCTATGATGTGCAGCAGGTCCATCAAAGGACAGCCGCATGTAGTATCTAAACCTTAGTCTACTCACTAATCAGTGCCTCCACTTCTTCAACAATAAGGTCATAGTCCGGTTCATCCTCTTCTACAAGATAATTAATGTGCATAAGCTTTTTATGGTCATATCTAAGAGCCACTGTATTTATACGGGAATTGAGGCGTTTCACTTCCCTCTTTAATTCGTCACTCTTCATATGAAGTCGCCCGTATATATCTATTCTTTCGATTCTTTTTCCAAGTTTGATCAGGTCTCTCACCTGTGCATCGTCGATTGAATCATCAGCTATTCCCCAGAATGCAACTATGTTATCTGTTACCTTCTGAAGGGCAAGAAGTGGAGCATCCTTAGTTGCGGCTATGTTCATAGCATAGACAGCAAGCTGTATATAGCTTAGTGTTTCACTGCCTATCTCTTCCCTAAGCACAACCGCATTATTATAGGCTCTCATAAGATTTGAATATATCGAATTAGTGTCATCTGCATCGAAGCAGTATCTTCTGCTGAAGTCTTCTAATGATGTATAAATATTCGGAATATCCTGACTTCTGCAAAACTCTTCATACTTATCACCACTCAAATCAATCATCGAATCAAAATAATTGGCGAAGAGCCTGAGAGTTGTATATACTCTCTCACTATATCTTCCTAACCACAGCAGCCTGTCTGTGTTTTCTACTGACATAATACCCATGTGTCTTTAAAACCTCCTCCCTGTGAAGAATTAACGATAAATGAATCAGGATTTCTTGAGAATCTGGTAAGCCCGCTTTTCCATACATATGGTTTATCAGCCATGAGAACAAATGCTCTGAGATCCGCCTTACGCGGAACCATTTTCCCTTCGTCCCATATATCTATATCA